>TARA_R110002049_G_scaffold72490_1_pt1 | contig 147743 bp, 120 predicted proteins | sample TARA_R110002049 | Tara Oceans TARA_R110002049 (sample SAMEA4396941) | marine metagenome | biome: Polar Biome; feature: [SRF] surface water layer (ENVO:00010504); material: water (ENVO:00002006), including particulate matter (ENVO:01000060) such as... | depth 5 m | reverse complement strand
CTCCGTGACGGCCCTCGTTTCGGCTTGGATGCTTCGCGGACATACAACGATCAGCCCGTTATTGTGGGTCGGGATGTTGCTGGTCGTGGTGGGCGTCGTCACGGTTGCGATCAATACACCTCACGGGCATGCTGCACCCAAGCCTGCGTCTCCTGGCGAATCGGCAACGCCACATGCCGCGCAGCCTGACCCGGCAAACGAATCAATCACTTAGCGCGATGGATGACGACGAACGCCGCTGGCAAAAAATCCGCGGAATCGACTGCGAAATAACCCACCTGTGGATGGTGCGGACGTTTCTGAAACACGCCGACGAAGCGGAAGACGATGAAGATCTGCGCGACGTCGTGCGTGACCTGTACGACTTCATTTTGGCCGTGGGGCCGGTCGACGAAGTGGATGATCCGGCCGTCTATCTAAAAATGGCCAAGAAAAAGTTGAGCAAGCTCCGCAAAGCGACAGAGCTTTACGAAGAAATTCAGCCGGAGATCAGCGGCCATACGAATTTTGTCATGGCTTCACGATCGCTGCGGTTGTGCGTCGACCGCATCGCTGCGATCGTTACCTCGCCATAGCAGTGACCCGCCGCCCCAAAGTTAAACCTTGGATATCGTTGCGTTAGGTCACAAACATGGTCGACAGCCGACTGTCGAATTGGCCCCGCGTCATCACGACCGGGATGCCGGATTCTTTGGCGACCGTCAGCTTGCCAACTTGAACGTGTGGCCCGTATGCCAACAGAGTCGCATCGGGGCAGCGTTGGGCACACTGCTGAGCAATGGACTCGGTCAGACTGCTGCGCGTCGATAGGTCCAAGATGACATAGCGGATGGTCTTGTCGTCGTCCTCGGGCAGGTTTCCGCCCAGATAGAACGACAAGCCGGCGTTTTCTGCCGCACCGCGCACGCGCGATGCGAACATCAGGTCACCAGAGAGGAACACGACGGTGCCGCTGGGTGTATCGGTCATTCAAGCACGCTTTTCCATTTCGCCCTTCATGAAGGCAAGGCCTTCGGTGGCAAGCGTGATTTCGTCCTTGTACATACGTCGCCAGATTTTCGTCGCCGCAGCGATTTCGGGCAACGCGAGCCCAAACGCTTCGATCACCAGCCACGAGTCATAGCCAGTTTCGGCAATGGCGTCGAAGTTCTCTTTCCACTTCACACCACCGGCACCGGGTGTACTGCGATCGTTCTCGCTGATGTGAATGTGAACCAGTTTATCGCCGCCCGCTTTGACAGCCTCGGCGACACTCTTTTCTTCGATGTTGCTGTGAAAGGTGTCGTACATCATGCCACAGAAAGGATGGTCGACTTCGCGGACGAATTTTGTCGAGTCGGCATGGGCATTCAAGAAATAACATTCGAATCGATTGAGCGCTTCGACCCCCAGCATGACGCCGACTTTCCCGGCATGTTCGGCAACGGCTCGCATACTTTCGACGCCCCACTTCCACTCGTCTTCGGTCGGGCCGGCACCACTGAAGTACCCCAGCGCGCTGTGGTAGGGCCCGACTAACGTTTCGACGCCGGCGGCGGCACAACAGTCAAGCGTCTTTTTGGTCAGCTCGATTCCTTTGGCACGCACGGCGGCGTCCGGCGAAATCGGGTTGTCTTCTTCGCCACGAATTGTCACGGCCGTGCGGCCCAAACCAAGTCCATCGAGTTGTTTGCCCAAACCGGCATAGTCGAGGTCCAGATTGAACATCGGTAATTCAACGCCGTCATATCCGACGTTCTTAAGCTGTTCGCAGATCGGCAGCATTTCGTCGGTGACTTCGCCGGACCACAGCAACAAGTTCATTCCGTACTTCATCGTCAATTCGTCTCTTTTGGTGTCTCAATGGGAGGAAAAGGATTGGATGCATCCGGCGGACTGAGCAACCTGACGCGGCGTGATTCTACCAATTCCGACGCCGCTGGCAGCCAGTCACCCACCGCGACCGGTAATTCGGCCAATCCGACTCGTTTCATCACCTGATTCAGCCGCATCAGCATCTTGGCATTGTCCAGATAATCGTACAGAAACCGGATCTCTGTAAATCGATCGATCACGCCGGCTAACGCATCGGTCGGCCGGCCAGTGATTTGGTTGACGCACCGCTGGACCGTTTTCGAGTCACAATCGGCCACCGCTTGATAGTAACGGTCTCCGATCGACGGATCGTCACGAATCCAAAACGCGTCTAACAACATCTCGATCAAAATGTGACCGACAAATGTGGGCCGGAATCCGGCGTCGCCGGGCAACAGGTCTCGCAGCTGCATCGCCAGCCGCATGTTCGTTTCGATAAACGACTGGGTGCCGTGAAACCAGCGGTCATCTTCGATGTGACGGATCACTCCGGCCGCGACCAGACGCAATTCTTCGTCATCGCTATCGATATGCTGGGCAGCTAACTTGCCGCGTGCGCGTATCTTGCGATCCACCACGCTTAGCCAATCAGGAACGCCGGTCGAAATCGCCAGCAGGGGCTGATCCAAATACGGCATCGCATGGCACAGAAAATTCATGGATGTCAGGTTACCGGCGCAGGGTCACCGGGAACAGGTGACCAGTAACGCAGCGCTGGTGACTGGGACCACAAAACGCGTGACAAGCAAACACCGGTCGATGACCAGGTGAAGACGTTGCCGGTGACGCGTACCGCTTGCGGCTTTTGAAAAGGCCGCACCATATTCTCAGCTCCATTCTCAGCTCCCCAGCGGCCCGTCGCTCTCAGCTCCCCAGCGGCCTGTCCTTTCTATGCCGCTGCGGCCTGTACGTCTATGCCGCAGCGGCACGTCGGTGACGTATCGCATCGATGGCCTCGCGTCCCCACGTCCGTGAATGTTCACTGGCCGCGATCGTGATCGTCACGCTGAGAATCGCGACCCAGGGTCCCATCAACAGCGTTGCGGGCAACAACGTGATATACAGCACCGTCCGGTCCCAGGCGAATTCGGTGCGTGACATCGCGAACCAAAGCCCGATCATCACCGTCCCATGCGCACACAGCGTCGCGATCACCGCCCCATGCAATCCCCAAATCGGCAATAGCAACGCATTCAATCCCAGGTTCGCGGCCAACCCAAAACAAAGACACACCGCGACCCATTTGCCGCGTTCGGCCACCAACAAATAGTTTTCTCCCAACGTGACCAGCGACGCCCAAATGCAAAAAACGAAAACGATTGGCATCATCGCCAGTCCGTCGCTGTAACGGTTTTCTAGCAGCGTGTCGAACATCCACGGGGCAACCAATAACGCGAACGCGGCCCCTAAGGTAAAGCAAGCCGACACGGCCAAGAGGACACGTCGCATTCGATCACGAACGGCTTGCTTAAGCCCATTTTCCCAGTCGGCCGATAGATACGGCATCAGCACACCGCCGATCAAGGTGGCCAAACTCATCAACAACACAGGCAGCATCCGTCCGCTGTGATACTGGCCGACCGACGATTGACCAACCAATTCGCCTCCGGGTGAAAGGTGCAAAATCATATACCGGTCGGAAAGTTCGAACACATTGCCGATCAAATTCATCGCCCACAATGCACCGGCGTACGGCAAGATGTTTCGCCACATCGATGGTACACAGAAGGTTTCGCCGGATTTCGGTAGTCCGCCCCAACCGCGGAACAGCACATAGGCACCGGGCAGAATCGCGATCAGCGTTGCCGCGGCATAGCTAAGCACCACTCCAATCAGTCCCAGTCCCGCATACAAAGCGGCCACCGCAAACGCGGTGAAAGCCAAGCTTTGAACAAATTGCATCAACGAAACGATGCGGACTTGCCGCAGCGAACTGACCAACTCGTTCACAAAGTAAAACGCCGCGATCGAAACAACCGCAACGCCGACGCTGTAGACCAGCGATACGTTTTGTGGCTCGAGAAAGATGAACCATCCGAGCCAACCGGGAAACGCCCACGCGCAAACCAGAAAGACCGACATACAACATGCCGTGACCAATCCCATCTTGCGGATGAATGACGGCAGATGTCCGAGCAGCCGATAGCGTTCGACATATCGCGGTAACGAACCCGGTATCCCGAACATCATCACGGGGGTCATCAGCATGATGAACCCGATCGCCATCGCCCACTGACCCACGTCGGTATCATCAAGCAGGCGACAAATCCAGATGCCGCGAAAGAACCCAACAGCTCGTTGGATGACGGTCATGACCAACATCACCAGCATTCCGACCGCCAACGAATCGGCAGCGAAACTCTCTTGCTTGGGGTGGTTGGCGTCAGACACGTCGGCCTCGGGATCGATAAAGATAGAACGCACAAATCTTGCTTTCGCGCCAACCATGCGTCCGATGAAAGTGTTCGCGGATCACCGGAATCGCTTCGCAGCGATCCCCACGGTCGGATTGTGAGGGTTAGTCCAGCCGCCGCGCCGCCCCCCACCCAAAGCTTGACGGGCACACCGGACCCGTGTACTATTACGGCAGTACACCAACGAGGTCGCCATGTTTTTTAAGATCGAAGCGAGCGGGGACGTCCCGATTTACGAACAAATTGTTCGGCAGGTGAAACTAGCCGTCGCCGACGGGGTGCTCGTCGGCGGCCAAATGGTCCCCAGTGTGCGACAGCTTGCCAGCGAGCTTGCGATCAACCCCAACACGATCGCCAAGGCGTACACGCAGCTGCAAAACGACCTGGTGCTGGAACCACTTCGCGGCCGTGGGATGGTGGTCCGCCGCGACAGCATCCAGCGGTGCACCAAAGCACGTGATGCGATCGTTGCCGAAAATGTTCGACAAGCACTCTCATCGGCAATCGCCGGCGGACTGTCCATTGATGAACTTCGGGGACTGTTCGAATCGGAAATCAGCAAACACACAACCAACGGCAAAGCGTAACCCTATCCTCTTCGTCGCATCGGAAACCTTGTCATGCAACCGGTCATCTCGCTTGAAACCATTTCGAAACGTTTCCGCGGTCAAGTCGCGCTGAAAGACGTGAGCTTGGACATACCGCCGGGAATCGTGTTTGCGATCCTAGGGGAAAACGGCGCGGGTAAGACCACGCTGATTCGCATCCTGACGGGATTCTTGAAAGCCGATCAGGGCAGCGCGGCCGTGCTCGGTCACAACAGCGAATCCAACGCGATGGAAGTCCGACGTGCCATTGGGTACGTCTCCGATGCTCCCGCTTTGTACGACTGGATGACCGCAGAAGAGATCGGGTGGTTCACGGCCGCGTTCTACGATGACGCATTTCCAAAGCGATACCTGGAACTGACCCGCGGCTTCGACATTCCCGTGGGCACCAAGATTAAAAATCTTTCCAAGGGACAGCGGGCCAAGGTCGCACTTGCGCTCGCCACGGCACATGATCCGCAGTTATTGATTCTGGACGAACCGACCAGTGGGCTGGACCCCATGGTCCGCCGCCAATTTCTTGAGTCAATGGTCGATCGTGCGGCGCAAGGCCGGACCGTTTTGTTAAGCAGTCATCAGATCAACGAGGTCGAACGCGTCGCCGACTGGATCGCCATCCTTCACCAGGGCGAATTAAAACTCGTGCAGCCCCTGGACCAACTGAAGGCATCCACCTTTGTCGTCACGGCATCGTTGGATGACGCATCCACCACCGCCGCACTGCCGCCGGGCCGAGTCCTGACGGAATCTCAACTCGGCCGGCAACTGCGATGGGTCGTCCAGGACTTGGGCAACGATTGGCAGTCGGCCTATGGGCCGGAATCCGGCGTCAGCAACGTGACAGCCACCCCAGCCACCCTTGAAGAAGTGTTTGTCGCCGTGTGCGATCCCCACGCAAATCGCCCCGAGCCCGGCGACACTCTTCCGTCAGCAAGTGAACACGTCTTGAGCCCTTGATTTCGTTTCGTCCCGACGGCAAGCCACCCAGCACCACACCATCTCGACTGCCACCAACGCACCGACCAAACCATTCGCATGCCTATTGAGAACGCCATGAGAGACACCGCCCTATCTCGCTTGATCTGGAAAGACAGTCGGACCATTCGGCCTCTGGTGATCGCGATCGCCGCCGGCGTGTTGGGATTCAACCTGATGGCTTACGTTCTTCGCCAGATGTATTGGCAAGGGAGTGCGCCGGTAACGGACTATATTTTTTGGATCCTGATGCCAAATCTGATCGCATTGGGCGCCCCAGCGATGCTGGTGGGAACCGAACAAGAAACGGGCACGCTGCAGTGGATGCGAACCCTTCCCGTTTCGTGGCGACAAGTCGTGCTGTCTAAATTTGTGACGGCCGTGGGGGCGCTTATTTCGATTTGGCTGCTTTCGTCCCTGGTATTGTGGCTGTTGAATCTAATGCAGGGATCATCGGAGCACCCGTTTGTTTCCGACGTCCGAAGCATTGACGGCATTTTGTATTTCTTATTCTTCAGCTTCACTCTGCTGTTCTGTGGATTCATCTCTTCGTTTTTGTTTCGTTCGCCTGTGGCCGCACTGGTTGCTGTCGTCCCGATCGTTTTCTTTTTGACGTGGTTTTGCACCGAGACCGCGCGCGTCATTAAAGGCGGCGGGACATGGGGACATTCCTATGCGATCCGGCACCCCTCATTCGCAAACTGGTTGTCCATCGTCGTCCTCGGGCTAGCGACCATCGGCATCTTGATCGCGATCGCCACATGGATTGCCCGACGCAGACTTTCAAGGCCAACCGTCTCGCATCCGATGTCGCTGACCCGATCACCAAATCAAGATGCGTTTCGACCACCGCGTCTGACGTCGATGTCACATTCGTCGCCAATGGCCGTGATGCTCTGGCAGCAATGGAAACAGGTTTGGCCGTACTGCGCGATGATTTCAGCGGTGAACATTTTATTCGCCGGCATCTTCCTTGCAGCCGACACGTGGCAACAACGCAACTCTTTTCTTGTTCAACTCTCGCCCGTGATCGCCGGACTATCAATCGGCTGGTTAGGTTGCCTCGTTTTCTATGGCGATGGCTTACGGCGACGATGCGAATACTTTGCTGATCGCGGCATTTCGGCAACCTTGGTCTGGGTGACCCGACTTTTGCCAGTGTTACCAGCGGCGATGCTGATGGTTTGCTTGTGGTGGTGGGCACTGTATCGACAAGAAATGAAATCGAGCGACACCATGATATTGTGGCTCGGAATGATCGTCATGTTTGCGACGGGGCAATTGGCCGCGATGTGGATTCGGCGACCGACGCTAAGTTTCTTTGCTGCTCCCGTCATTGCGTGGATACTGATCGTCTTTAACGGAATGCTCTTGCTGCAGTACTACACCGGATTCACGTGGACACTTTTGCTTGTCGCCGCGATCCTGCTGTTCGCAACCTGGCGACTGATGCCACGATGGCTCGAAGGGCGAATGGGGACCGCGTTTCATTCTCGCGTCATCGCCTATTCATTGCTTGCGATGATTATTCCAAGTCTCGTGATCTTTCCGAGTCGCTGGGCGACAACTCCCCAAGCGATGACCGCATGGCGTTTGCAAATGATGGACTCGTCAAACCAACCGCCGACGGACGCGCGGCGAGCGACGGAAGTCTTGCCTCAAGCCTTCGCTGCGTTTGCCTATTTTGATTCCAATGCAATCGACAGCGAATCTCGGATGCTAAGACACTCTCTTGAACAGGAACTTGAGGCGTTACGATCGCAAGAGCAGCCCATCATCGCCGAATTCGCCAAAGCGGGAGAAATCTACGGCTTCTTAAATCACTACCGTGTTCATCGAGCGTCACGGGAAACCGAACCGCAGGACGAAATCGCCCTGATGGCCGTGGAAGTTTTACTCCGCTGGGCTCGCATCGTACGAACAGATTGCGCAAATGGGATTCAAAGTCTGCAGAACTTATGCCGTGTTGCCGAACCGGCGGAACAGAACGCGGCAATCTACTTAGATCGTTTGCTGGCCACCGAAGAAACGGATGCGCGAATTGCTGAGCTAGTCGAGTTGATTCCAAGTGAAGCGCTACGTCGCAAATCACGCATCACTGCATTGACAAACGAATGGCGCAACTTCAACGCAAGCGTCACTGACGCCGAGCAAGAACCCGGGAGTCGAACGATCATCAGTTTTTCCGGCTTTCCGGTTCTTGGCTCATCGCTGCTGCCTTTTGAAAGGACCCGCGCCATACGCTTTATCGACCTCGCCACTTCTGAAACGCTTGACTATCTTGAATCAGACCTCAAAGCGCAGTCCCGTCAGGAATCGGATCGGCTGCATCATCTGTGGAACGAATCCCTCGCTGGGCCTGCGGTGGGGCCGAGCCACTATCGCATCGGTCGGAACCATCCAATGATGTGGATGCCTCACTGGACCAGCGACCATGAAACGCGCGTCGCCCGTCTGCGACAAAAACGCTCAATGGCCACGTCGCGCTCCATCGAAACCCCGTAGGCCGGAACAAGCGAAGCGCCGTTCCGGCCTGCGATCAAACGGCGGGACTTGCCGGAACGGCGCAAGGCTTGTTCCGGCCGACGATGAGATGGTTTTAGGGTTATTTTTGTATCGGGCGAGCGCCGATTTTTTCGCAGTGCCAGCCTAGCGATGTCGGCGACGCAAAATCAATTGAGCCGCCAAGTAGGCCGGAACAAGCGAAGCGCCGTTCCGGCGTGCGATCAAACGGCGGGACTTGCCGGAACGGCGCGAGGCTTGTTCCGGCCTACGATGAAATGGTTTTACGGTTATTTTCGTATCGGGCGAGCGCCGATTTTTACGTAGTGCGAGCCTAGCGATGTCGGCAACGCAAAATCGATTGAGCCGCCAAGTAGGCCGGAACAAGCGAAGCGCCGTTCCGGCGTGCGATGAGTTCAAGCGTTACCGATGGCTTGTCCCTGTCGGCCCAATCCGACGTTAGGGCAACGCCGTCTCGAACACTTGTGTGAACAAATATTCGGTCCCAAACCCGGTCAGCAGCGCCAGTTGCAACAGGACCGGCCATCGACTCCGCTGGCGCCCGACCATGATGCCTCCGACGACCAGGACCATAGCGGCGGATGCAACGGCGAACGGCAACCAACCTTTGCCAAGCAGATACACATAGGCCGACAACGCAATGAAACATGCTGCCGCTGTTTCTGGCCTTCGTTGAAAGGGTTCTGCGTTAAAGGACAATTCGGATTCCTCTGCGATCAACGGGTCCGACTTGTGACGCACCGATTCGACAATGACCCACAGCATCAATGCGGCGACGATCGCGGCAACGTACTTGGTAAAGTCCGGCACATTGGTCTGCTGCTCGACGACGACCGATTCGAAGCGTTCGGCCGTCTCTCGAATCCACTGGTCCATTTCTTCGCCGGATTTGAACTCGGGTTCGACTCGCAATCGCACGAGTTCGCGGCGCACCGTTTCGTTCTGCATCGCCTGCTGCAGTGCCCCAGACAATCGCCGCAGAATGGGCTTGGGCGTTCCTTTCGGGGCCCACCAGTAGTGTGCATTGCTTAGCAGAACGGGAACGCCCTGCTCGGTTGCCGTCGGAATATCCGGGACCGATGCATTTCGCTTGGGGCTCATGATCGCGATGGCACGAATATTTCGAGCCGGCGGCGTGCCCTCGGGACTTCGCAAATCCAGGTATTCGGACAACGAAAAGATTCCCGCGTCCAAGTGTCCACCAATAATTTTGGCATAACGATCGGCGCCACCGTCGGCCGATACGATACTGAACGCCGCGCCCGGCAACGTCTTTTCTAGCTGCAGCGTCGCGTAATACGATGGCGCACCTTGGTTGGCGCCAAACTTGACCTGCTTGGGACGTTCCTTGGCCGCTTGCAGCAACGCGGGCAAGTCTTCATACGGTGCATCTTCTCGCACCATGATGACCAACGACAATTCGCCGGTCATTGCGATCGATTCGAAATCGTCCGGGCCGTAGTCGACGCTGCCGGACAATTCTGCGGTGATGATCGCGTTGTGCAGGCACATGATCTTGTAGCCGTCGGGATCGGAATCCAAGACGTCACGGCTGCCGATGGTTCCAGCACCGCCGCCCTGGTTGATGATGACCAGCGGCTGCGACAGCAGATTCTCCTCGACGATGCCTTTTTGCAGAACGCGCACAAACGTGTCGCTTCCGCCGCCAGCGCCAAACGGCACAACGACTTGGATCGGGCGGTTGGGATATTCTGCGGATGAATCCGTGTTCAACAATCGGGTGATCCACCAGACCAACAACCCGACAATCGCGACCGTTGCGACGGTATGCCAAGCGATTTGCAATCGGCTCACTGTGCTGCCTCGGTTTGTGTGGATTTCGCCGGACGGATGATGGGCAACAGCAACATGAACACCGCAACAGCGAGAAACAACACCGACATCGGACGTGTGATGATCGGCAGATAGCTGCCATTGCTCGACTGCAGCCCAAGACTCAGGTTTTTTTCTGCAATTGGGCCGAGCACAAAACCGATGATGAACGGCGCTAGCGGAATCTTAAGCGATTCCAATGTCAAACCGATCAAGGCAAAGGCGAGCATCACCCACACGTCGAACAAACGATTCGACAATGCGAACGAACCGATTACGCAAAAACACAAAATCACCGGCAGCAAATAGGGTCGAGGCAGGCGTGCGATGCGAGCCAAAAATCGCATCGAACCCAACATAATCAGCGCCATGAATATGTTGGCAAAAAACATCGCCCCCATGATCGTATAGACCATCGAAGGACTCTCTTGAAACAGCCTTGGCCCTGGCTGCAAACCGTGAATGACGAGCGCCCCCAACAGAACCGCTTCGACAACGCTGCCGGGAAGCCCCATCGCGATCAGCGGAATCAATGCACCGCCGACGGTCGCGTTGTTGGCTGATTCCGACGAGACCACACCGTCCTCGTGACCGGTTCCGAATTTTTCCGGCTCTTTGGAAAGACTTTTCGAAACAGAATACGCCGTGACCGAACCGATATTTGCGCCAATGCCGGGCAAGATTCCGATCCAAGTCCCGATCACCGACGAACGCAGCATGTTCATGCCATGACGAATCGCGTCGACCGGTCGCAGCAACACACTCTCGGTGCCTAGTTCGATCGCATCTCCCTTTTGTTCCAAGTTAATGATGTCACGGATGATTTGATTCACGGCGAACAAGCCGATCAAAACGGGCAACAATTGAAACCCATCGTTCATCTGAGTGAATCCCAAGGTCAATCGAGTCTCGCCCGTTGCGGCATTGATGCCGGGCATGGCCAACAGGATGCCCAAGAAGCCGGAAAACAACGCTTTGGGCAACGACTTGTCGCCCAACGTCGCAATCAACACCAAAGCCATCATGACGAGCGAGAAGTATTCGAAGTAACCAAACTTTGAAGACAAGATCGCAATCGGACTTGTCAGCAGCACCAGGAAGACCCACGAAATCATGCCGCCGAAAAACGAGGCCATCACGCCCAGGCCCAGCGCGCGACCTGGCTGTCCTTGCCGGGCCATCGGATATCCGTCCAACGTCGTGATGATCGATGCCGGTGTCCCTGGCATGCGCAACAGCGTAGCCGTGATCATTCCGCCACTGACCGCGCCGACGTAAATACTGATCAACAGCGCCATCGATGCCAAAGGGTCCGCGCCATAGGTCAACGGCAAGACAAGAGCGATCAACATCGTCCCCGTCAGTCCCGGCACCGCACCGACGAAAATGCCGAGTGCCGTACCGACGAAGACGACCATCATTCCCGATGGGCTAAACAGCAGTGAAAAGGCTTCTTCGAGTCCAGGCATCAGCGTTAAGTATCGATCTTCTCGTGAATCGCAATCGGTCAGCGAGAGAGTTTAACGCAGTGACGCGAGAGGCGGGGGCGTCCATTGTAAATGCTCAAGATGGAACGCGTTAGATTTCGTTGCAACAATCTTGGATGCTTGAACTGATTCTAACGGAACCCATCACGGCTTGTCTTCGCCTCTCATAGGCGGATGGTTTTATGGGCACCGACAACCATGCCTAAACCCATGGCTGGACCGGCCACGATGCGCATGACCGTAGCTGCCTTCGCTGGTAGGTGGATATTCTGAGATTGCCATGGTCTGACCGACGTTGCGACACATGCATCACCCGTCCAGCTAGACGACCGCGACATCATCCACCGATGCACCGACTTTCCACTGGGTGAAGTCATTCTCGTCGCGGTGGATGCGTCGATAAACGGTATCGCGTTCGATTGGCTCTCGCCCCGCTTCTGCGATCAAGTCTTTGATCTGGTCGACCGACAAGCACTCGGGAGTCGTTGCGCCGGCGTCATGATAGATCAACTCGTGCCGAACCGTTCCGTCGATGTCGTCGGCTCCATATGCGAGCGCCGTCTGCGCGGTTTCGACGCCCAGCATGATCCAATACGCCTTGATGTGCTGGACGTTGTCCAGCATCAAACGGCTGATCGCCATGGTCCGCAAGTCCATCAAAGCCGACGGCTTCTTGATATCCGCCAGCTTGGTGTTTTCGGGGTGAAATGCCAGCGGAATGAATACCTGAAAGCCGCCAGTTTCGTCTTGCAGGTCGCGCAACCGAATCAAATGGTCGATGCGGTGGTAGGCGTTTTCGACATGGCCATACAGCATCGTACAATTGGTCCGCAAACCGACTTCGTGAGCTGTGCGGTGAATATCCAGCCACGCTCGCGTGTTGGCTTTGTGCTCGCACAGCTGATCACGAACCTCGGGATGAAAGATCTCGGCACCGCCGCCTGGCATGCTGCCTAGGCCCGCCTGCTTTAAATCCTCGAGCACCCAACGGACGGATTTCTTGGTTTGAAATTCAAACCAATTGATTTCGACCGCGGTCCATCCCTTCAAATGAATCTGGGGATAGTTTTCGTGCAGCAGTTCGATCAGATGTCGATACCATTCATACGGTTTCTGATGATGCAATCCGCCCACGATGTGCATTTCTGTGCAGCCGTTTTCGGTCGCCTCACGACCACGCTGCAGCACCTGTTCGTCACTCATCACGTACCCCTTGGGGTCACGTAAGTCGCTGCGGAACGCGCAGAACCGGCATCGATAGACACACACATTGGTCGGATTCAGGTGTGTGTTGATGTTGAAATAGCCGACGTTGCCGTTTTTGCGCTCGCGCACGAGATTGGCAAGTTCGCCGATTTCCTGCATCGGAACATCAGGCTCGTACAGAAAGATCCCGTCGTCCAGAGTTAGTCGCTGATCTGATTCGACTTTATCTCGGATCTCGCGAAAGCGGGCGTCACGTTCGGTTTGGTTCATTTTTATATCCAACAACAATCTGCGGTGCCGATCACCAATAACGTCAAACTAATCACCGCGTTGGTATCAAAGAAGGCCTGGTTGACTCGATTCAAGTCGTTCGGGCTGACCAAACGATGCTGACGGATAACCAGCGCAGTGATAACCGCCAAGACCGCCCAAAACGCAACTCCCAATCCCGCCCGATGCGCGACGAGGGGTAACGCGGCCAGGAAAACCAGCATCACCGCGTGCGAAGCTGCGGCGATCCGAAGCGCGCCAGCCACACCATACCGCGACGGCACGCTGTGCAGGCCCTGTTGGCGATCAAAATCGGCGTCCTGACACGCATAGATGATGTCGAATCCCGTAACCCAAGCCGCAACGGCCGCCGCCAGTACGACGGGAGGCAACAGATCCGAGGGAAACGAAAAGATGACTGGTCCGCGAATGGCAGCCCAAACACAAATCGGCGAAAGGCTGAGCGCGACCCCAAGCCATAAATGCGCCGCCGATGTAAACCGCTTGGCCAATGAATAGCCGCACAAGAATATCAGGACGGGTATCGATGCGGCTAGCGGAACCCAGTTCGGCCAAAACAAGGCCGTGGATCCAATGAACCCAAGCGAACATGCGAGGGTAAAGATCATCACTTGGGTCCGCGAAAGAATTCCGGCCGGCAAATGCCTGGATGCCGTCCGCTCGTTGGCCGCGTCGATCCGATGATCAACCAATCGATTGAAGGCCATGGCCGCGCTGCGTGCGAATACCATGCACAGCAGAATTCCGATCATATCCCGCACACGCACCGCTGGATGTTCGCCTGAGGGCAAGGGCGTCGAATAGGCCATCACCGCCGCCAGCGCGGCAAACGGCAGCGCAAATACGGTATGGCTAAATCGAATCAGGCCCAGCCAGTCAGAGATTCGGGACATCAAAACATCGGAACAAAAAGAGTTGAAGGAAACACGAATTACAGGTAGGTCACTCGCCCCAACGCGCGATGAGCTGGTTGTCGAGTCCGAGTTGATCGAGAATCCGGCTGACGATGAAATCCACCACGTCGTCCAGTGTCTTCACGCCGTGATACCAGCCGGGCATGGCGGGCAGAATGACGGCACCCGCCGCAGCGAGCCGGTGCATGTTTTCAAGCTGCAGCACGCTGCAAGGCGTTTCTCGAGGGACCAAGATCAGCTTGCGATGCTCCTTCAAATGAACTTCGGCGGCTCGCTGGATCAAGTTTGATGCGGCCGCGCGAGCGATCCCGCTCAGTGTGCTTCCGCTGCACGGGCAAACCACCATCGCTCGCGTCCGAAACGAGCCGCTTGCGATCGGCGTCAAGTAATCGTCGTATTGATGATAGGCAATCGTCTCGATTGAGATCGGGTCACGATTTGGATCGTGATTTCCTATCGCCCATGCGGGGACATGGTCGACCAAAGCCTGCAGATCGGGCCTGCGCACATCAATCGACAATCCCAATTCTTCCTGGATCACCGCGGCGCCGCTGGGGCTGATCGTCAAATGCAGCGGAACGCCACTGCGGCAAAGTGTCTGCAGCAACCGCACTGCATAAGGCACGCCACTGGCGCCGGTGATGGCCAACACGACCGGTAAGTCATCGGAACTGCTCATGACGACCCCGGTTTGGTTCCTTCGTAAATGGTCGCAACGCCAATGGTCATGGGCGTGAATTTAACGTCGATCAGACCGGCGTCGGTCATTCGATCGGCTAACGCTTGACCGTCGGGAAACTGCGCCACTGATTGCGGCAGATATTCGTAGGCCGACTTGTTGTTGCGAGCGAAAAACTGGCCGACTCGCGGCAAGACATGACTGAAATAGAAACCGTAAAGCTGGCGAAGTCCCAACAGGCTCGGACGCGAAAATTCCAGCACCATGACTTGCCCGCCGGGTGCACAAACGCGAGCCATTTCGCGCAGACCTTGATCCGTGTCGGCGACGTTGCGAAGTCCGAATGCAACCGTCACACACTGGAACGTGTCCGTTGGAAACGGAAGCGCCTGTGAGTCGGCTTCCAAGAAATTCACGCCCTTGGTGCGTTCATCTCGTTTGTCGCGAGCAATCTCAAGCATCGCGTAGCAAAAATCGCTGCCGACAACTTCGACGTTCTCCGGCACCTTTTTCGCTATCGCGATGGCTAAGTCGCCCGTACCCGTGCACGTATCCAAGATCGGCTGGTCGTTGCGTACACGAAGTCGCTTGACCGCTTGTGATCGCCAATAGCGATCAATATTCAGCGACAACAGATGATTCATCGCGTCGTATCGCGGCGCAATTTGCCGAAACATTTCTTCGACGCGCTGGCCGCTCTTGTCGACTCCGATTGAATCGTCTCGTTCGTTCGTTTCGGAGTCAGCGATGGATGAAGTCATTCGTTTTTAACAGAGACGCGAATCGTGCGGCAACCATGCACGACGTGTTTCATCCTTGATTGTTAAAAGTAGACGATGTCATCGAACACCGCCGTTGTCATTGCGTGTCGAAACCGGCTACCGAGACGTGCCAGGTTTTGGCGGCCCCGGTTTTGGAGGCCCGTGTTTTGGAGGCCCGTGTTTTGGAGGCTTCCGCTTTGGCGGCGGTCCTTTCGGATCCTCTTGCCCAAAGGACTTCACCAGACCGCTGATCGTTTTGAAACTTGGATGATCAGCCGTGGAAAGCCATTCGAACATGACCGATTCGGCAGCGATGACCGTCGCCCCGCTGTCTCGCATCCGATCCAGCGCGGTTTCATGGTCGCGACCATGGCGTGCGGCAACGGCTTCGGCGACCACAAAGACTCGCAACCCTTCCGCCAGCAAGTCGAGCACGGTTTGAACCACACACACGTGCGTTTCGATGCCAACGACCACGATTTGATCGCGTCCCGAATCACACCATTCGTCGAGTGAGCCGCGGCACACGGCGGCGGAGAAATCGAGTTTTTCTTCGGCCTCGATTTGACGTTCGTCCAGCAATGACGCGATGGCCGGGACCAGAGGCCCGAGACCTTTGGGGTATTGGACGGTTGCGGCAACGGGAACCTGCAATTGCTCCGCCGCTTTCATCAAGCGGCATGTCTGACGAACCACAGGTTCGCCCGACGGAACAACCGGCACCAACTTTTCCTGCAAATCAATGACCAGCAAGGCACTGCGGCGAACATCAAGTCGTTCGGGCGATCGCACGTGCGGCATCGTTAGGAGTCACTGCTGGAGGATTTCTTTGCGTCGCCGCCGGAACTGGATTTCTTATCGCCCGACGATTTCGACGACTTGCCCGAGTCACCGGACGGCTCGGCTGACTTCTTATCCGCTTTTTCAGCCTTCTTGTAACCCTCGCTTCGATAATCCGTTTGATAGAAGCCGCTGCCTTTGAAAACGATCGCTGCACCGGTGCCGAACAAGCGGCTGAGCTTGTTCTTGCCACATTCAGGGCATTTTTTCTTGACGGGATCGTTGATCCCTTGAAAGATTTCTAGGCTGTGACCACAGGCGCCACATTCATAGTCATAAGTTGGCATTTCGAACCTCAGTTGGATGCATCACCGCTGCCGGTACTAACAACGACTTGACTTGGCCGCACGACTCGATCGTGCATCTGGAAACCGGTGACCGCAACATGGGCGACTGTCCCGGCCGCGAACTCAGGGCTGGGCATTTGCGAAATCGCTTCGTGAAAATTCGGATCGAACAGTTCGCCCTGAGCCGGAATTTCACGGACGCCGTGTTTCCGCAGTGTATCGTCAAGCTGTTTGACGACCATGGCAACGCCGTCACGCAGGGCAGCGGAATCATCCGTATCGGCAGCGGCTTCGACCGCGCGGTTCAGGTTGTCTCGCACGTCAAGAATCTCGGCGACCAACGGCAGCGGCGCGAACTTGACTTGGTCCTCAAAATCGCGGCGCATTCGCTTACGAAAATTCTCGGCTTCGGCTTGCGCCATCAAGACTCGTTTGTCGGCCTCATCAGCGGTCGCGCGAAGCCGTTCCATCTCTTGATCACGGGTCTCGGGTTGCGCCGGGTTGGGATCGCCGGCCGGATCAGGCTGTTGGTTGATCGCCTCGTCATGAGCTTGATCATTGGCGCCGGATGCTTGTTCTTGGTCGTTTTCTTTGTTCATCTTGATTCTCACGATTCCTGTGTCTGCGTGTCGTGATCGGCGTCAAAGAACGTTCGCAGCTTTGACAAGAACGACGTCCGCTGTGGAAGCACGCTGTCGTGATCCAAATCGGCAAGTTCTCGTAGCAAACGTTCTTGATCGCTGCTTAATTTTTTAGGCACTTCGACAAAGACTTGAACCAACAAGTCTCCGGCGCGACCGCCACGCGGGTCAACAACGCCTTGGCCACGAACTTTGAACACCTCGCCCGTTTGGGTCCCCGGTTCGATGCGCAGCGAATGCGGACCGTCGAGGGTGGGCACTTCAATTTCGGCACCAAGGGCTGCTTGGCTATATGAAATCGGCAACTGCAAAATCAGATGGTTGCCGTCACGTTTGAAAAGTTCATGGGGTTTGACGGTGATAAAACAGTAACAATCGCCGGGCGGTCCGCCATCAGGACTCGCTTCGCCCTCGCCCTGCAATCGAACCCGCATTTGATCGTCGACACCCGCTGGGATCTCGACGTTCAATTCTGCTTTTTCGTTTTGCAGCCCGCTGCCTCGGCACTCACCGCACGGCTGGCTGATCATTTGTCCGGCACCGTTACAATTCGGGCAAGCCGTTTGAACGCGCAAGATGCCGGCCGATTGAATGACTTGTCCGCGACCGCCACAGGTATCACACGTGACGGGTTGGCTGCCCGGTTCGGCGCCACTGCCTTCACAATGGTCACAGCGAATACGACGCCGGAATGAAATGTCTTTATTGACCCCGCGAGCGGCCTCTTCCAGCGTCAGCGTTACCTGACACCGGATGTCAGCCCCACGGCGTACGCGGCGACGTTTGCCGCCGCCGGCGGTGCGTCCGCCAAACAAGTCACCGAACATTCCGCCGCCAAACAGATCGCCGAACGCTTCGAAAATATCTTCGACTTCGTTGAACTGTTGACCGGCGCCTTCGAGACCGGCATGGCCGTGACGATCGTATCGAGCGCGTTTGTCGGGATCGCTCAGCACTTCGTACGCCTCAGACGCTTGCTTAAAGCGTTCGACAGCATCTTCGTCGTCGCGGTTGGAATCTGGGTGGTACTTGATCGCAAGTTTTCGATACGCACGATCAAGTTCCGCCTTACCCGCCGATTTCTCGACTTGCAGGACTTCGTAATAGCAAGTTTTTTCCGACATGCCGGTTTTTGGCTGTGTACGCAAAGGACGATCAAAAAAAAGGTCGCTGGCCGAACGTCGTTCGGCCAGCGACCCGGTGGAGTTGGCCGCGTCAGATCACCGGGTTAGGCGACGACGCCTTCGACGGCACGTTTCTCTTTGTCTTCGGCCTCAAAGTTGGTGACCAAAGCTTCCGTCGTCAACAGCAATCCAGCAATACTGCCCGCGTTGGCCAAAGCGGTGCGAACGACCTTCACAGGATCGATCACGCCAGCCTTGATCAAATCGGTGTATTCGCCGGTATTGGCGTTGTAGCCCACGTTGCCGCTCTTTTGCCGGACTTCGTCAACGACAACGCTGCCATCGATTCCGCCGTTATCGGCGATTTGACGCATCGGTGCATCCAACGCGCCCAAGACAATGTCGACGCCGATCTTTTCGTCGCCCTTGGCCTTTTTCTTGGCGTCGGTGACAGCTTCGATACAGCGCACCAGTGCGACACCGCCACCCGGCAAGACACCTTCTTCGACAGCCGCACGCGTGGCATGCAGGGCGTCTTCCAAACGTGCCTTGGTTTGCTTCATCTCGGCTTCGGTTTCTGCACCGACGCTGATGACGGCAACACCGCCGGCGAGCTTTGCCAAACGCTCTTGGTACTTCTCTTTGTCGTACTCGCTATCGGTCTGCTCGATTTGGGCGCGAATCTGAGCCACACGTTTATCGATGTCGTCGCGTTTTCCGCTGCCTTCGACAATCGTCGTGTTGTTCTTATCGACGGTCACCTTCTTGGCGCGACCGAGTTGTTCCAGCGTGACGTTTTCAAGCTGGATACCCAAGTCTTCGCTGATCAACGTTCCGCCGGTCAGTGCCGCGATGTCGCCGAGCATGGCTTTACGACGATCGCCGAACCCAGGTGCCTTAACCGCACACACGTTCAGGGTGCCACGCAGCTTGTTGACCACCAACAGCGTCAATGCTTCTGCGTCGACATCTTCGGCGATGATCAGCAGCGGGCCGCCCGTTTGCGCGGTCTTTTCCAACAATGGAACCAAGTCGCGAATGTTGCTGATCTTCTTTTCATAGATCAACACCAACGCGTTTTCCAAGTTGGCTTCCATCGTGCCAGGATCGCTGATGAAGTAGGGCGAGATATATCCCTTATCGAACTGCATCCCGTCGACGTAGCTGACTTCGGTGTCGCGGCTCTTGCCTTCTTCGACCGTGATCACGCCGTCTTTGCCAACTTTTTCAAGAGCATCAGCCAACAGGTTTCCGATCGTATCGTCGTTATTGGCCGAGATGGCACCGACGTTGGCAACTTGTTGCTTGTTCTTGACGGGGCTGCCCATCGAGATCAATTGTTCCGATGCCGCTTGAACGGCCAGGTCGATTCCACGTCGGATCGCGGCCGGATTGCTGCCGGCAACGATATTACGCAAACCTTCCTTAAAGATCGCTCGGGCCAAAACCGTTGCGGTCGTGGTTCCATCGCCGGCCAAGTCACTCGTTTTCTGAGCGACTTCGATGACCAACTTGGCACCCATGTTTTCGAACCGGTCTTCCAGTTCAATTTCTTTTGCCACAGTCACACCGTCTTTGGTCACGGTGGGACCGCCGAACGACTTGTCGATGATGACGTTGCGACCGGTTGGTCCCATCGTCACGGCGACGGCGTCCGCCAATTTATCGACACCCGCCAACATGCGGGCTCGCGCGTGATCTTCAAAAAGTAGTTGCTTAGCCACGAAAGGGTTCCTCTAAACTTGTGTTTGGTTTTGCGAAGGTTTTCGGCTTCAAACTGCGTTCGAAAACGCGGCCGAACCTAAAGCACTTTCGCCAGGATGTCGCTTTCGCGAAGGATTTTCATTTCTTGGCCGCCGACTTCGATATCGCTGCCGCCGTACTTGCCGTAAATGATGGTGTCGCCGACCGATACGCTCAGCTCACCGCGGTTACCGCTGTCGAGCATGCGTCCGGGACCGACGGCCACGACGGTACCGCGTTGTGGCTTTTCTTTGGCCGAATCGGGAAGCACGATGCCGCCGGCCGTCGTCGACTCAGCTTCGTTCGGTTGAACAACGACACGATCGTCCAATGGGCGAAGATTGATTTTTGCCATGTTTCTATTTCTCGTCTTGAATTGATTGAATTGAGTTGAAAGTTGATTCGCTGGATCGGTGAACGGCAGCGGCTTACATCATGCCGCCCATGCCACCCATACCACCCATGTCGCCCATGCCAGGCATGCCACCGCCCATACCATGGTCGTGATGGTGATCGCCACCGTCTTCTTCTTCCTCAACAGGAATTTCGGTGACGAGCGATTCGGTCGTCAGCAGCAACGACGCCACGCTGGCAGCGTTGGTCAGCGAAGTGCGAACCACTTTGGCAGGGTCAACGATTCCGGCAGCAACCAAATCGCAGTACTTCTCCGCGTTTGCGTCGTAGCCTTCTGTCTTGCCCTTCATTTGCAACACGCGATTGACCACAACCGCGCCGTCAAGTCCGGCGTTGTTGGCAATTGCGCGAAGCGGTTGATCCAAGACGTTGCGAATGATTCGCACACCCAGCTTTTGATCGCCTTCGGTTGCCTTTTCAAGCTTTTCAACCGCAGCGCGACAACGCAGCAACGCGGTACCGCCACCAGGAACGATGCCCTCTTCCAGAGCAGCCTGCGTCGCGGCGCGGGCGTCGTCGATCAACGCCTTTCGCTCTCGCATTTCAGTTTCCGTCGCAGCACCGACGTTGATCTGAGCCACACCGCCGGCCAACTTGGCCAGACGTTCTTGCAGTTTCTCAACGTCATAATCGCTCTCGGAGACCGAGATTTCGCGGCGAATTTGTTCAACGCGACCTTCAATATCCGCTTTCTTTCCGGCTCCACCGACGATCGTCGTCGCGTCGCTGGTGATACGAATCTTCTTGGCACGACCGAGGTCGGTCAGCTTCAAGCTTTCCAGGTCGATGCCCAAATCCTTAAAGATCGCCTTGCCGCCGGTAAGCACAGCGATGTCGCCCAAGATGGCCTTGCGACGGTCACCGTATCCAGGCGCCTTGACCGCACAGACCGACAAGATGCCGCGCATCTTGTTGACGACCAAAGTTGCGAGTGCTTCGCCCTCGGTGTCTTCGGCGATGATCAACAATGGCTTCTTGGATTTGCTGACGGCTTCCAACAAAGGAATCAGCTTTTTGTTGTTGCTGATCTTTTCTTCGAACAGCAACACGTAACAGTCATCAAGCTCGACAGAGACATCGTCTTGATTGGTCACGAAGTGCGGCGACAAGAACCCGCGATCGAATTGCATGCCCTCGACCACGTCGACATAGGTTTCATTGGAACGGCCTTCTTCGACCGTGATGACACCGTTCTTGCCAACTTTAGTGAACGCACTGGCAAGAACTTCGCCGATTTCCGGGTCATTGTTACCGGCAATCGTTGCAACTTGTTTGATGTCGCTCTTGCTTTTTTCGTTAATCGGGTTGGACAGCTTTTTGATTTGTTCAACGGCAACGTCGACGGCTTTGCTGATCCCACGCGATAGCGCCATGGGGTCGGCGCCAGTGGCAACCATCTTGAGGCCTTCGCGAAAGATTGCTTCGCTGAGCACGGTTGCGGTGGTGGTTCCGTCACCGGCGACGTCGTTCGTCTTGCTGGCGGCTTCCTTTACCAATTGGGCACCAAGATTCTCGAAGGGATCATCCAATTCGATGTCTTCCGCGACGGTCACGCCGTCCTTGGTGACTTTGGGGGAACCCCAGCCCTTGTCCAGCACGGCGTTGCGACCGCGGGGGCCGAGGGTGCTACGGACGGCTCGCGCCAATTTGCTGACTCCTGCCAGCAACGGCTTGCGTGCGTCGTCGTCGAAAACGATTTGCTTTGCCACGACGTTTTTCTCCTGTGGTTTGCTTCGGATGTAAGGGTCGGGATGTACCGGTGGCAGCAGACACCGATCGAGCCACCCCTTACAGCAAGCCGCGTGCCGTAAAGCCCCTTTTAGCCACAAGCCATTTCAAGGCAACAACTTACAACGACACAGCGGCCACATATGGAAAGATTCGAAAATGCGATCATGTCATGGTGGCAGTGAAGCGCGAGACAGAAATCGGCGGAATCCCAGTCGCAGCTCCATCGCCGCACGGCCCGCTTCGGCCACCGGGACCGAGCAGCCCTCTCGCGGAACGCCTGCCTCTCGCGGAATGCCTGCAAAACCTGGCTCCCACGTGTCTGACGCCGGGGCGCAGGGTCCGCCTAATCGATACAGCCCGCGAAAGCGTGTCCGAAAAGCTTCACAAAGGCTAAGAGAAGACTCAGGATTCGTTGACCCGACGCCGGTTGCGGCGTCCACTTGCTACGGAGCCCCGGTAGCGTTCTGCGCAAGACGTTTGCGCGTCGGACTCAAAGGGTGCCCCCGGCGGCAATCGCTGAACACTGGACGATCGCGGATTAAACGATCGCTGAACACCGGACGATCGCGGATGACTGGACAGTCGCGGACAACGGGGTAATCACCGAACACGCGGCATTCCCTTTGAACGCCGTTGATTTGCGTGATCGCCTTTGACAAGTCGACTTGATCCGAACCCGCTTGCCGCTGAAACGACAAAACTGAAACAAAATTCGCACTGGGGACCGTCGATGTTTCGACGCCACTGGATACTACTGCTTTGCTCTGTCGCCAGCCCTTTGGTTAGCGGTAACGCTGACGCCGGTCTTTGCGACTGGTTGTTTGGGCGCACGCCGTCACCCTATGTCGCTGGCTATGCGCCGTATGGCTATGGATTGAATGCGCCCTATTCGTCGGCCTATGCAGCCGCTTATCCGTCGGTCGCAGTCGCTGGCGCGCCGACCAATGGCGTGTATCAAGCGCAGATGCAGTCTTACGACAACGCGTCGGTTTATTCGGGTCGACCTGTGATCACAGGTCAACCGATAATCGCAAGTCAACAGGTGATTGCGGGCCGCCCCGTGATCGCACCGCAAACCAACCTGCAAACGTCCTATAGTTTGCCGATGACAGGCACGACAGCGGCGTCGACGTACGGTTCGTACTACGGCGGCGCCAGCTTGTTCGGTCGCGTTCCTGCAACCGTGCCGCTTGCCGGTCGACTGCGCGGACCGGCGACTTCGTCGAATCCGTTTTATGGCACGGGCAACGTTTACCCACAGAGCAACCCGAGTGGCGTCTACCAAAGCGCCTATCCATCGGCCATAACGCCTGGCAGCCCGGCGGTCACGGCGGTTCCTACCGGATTGCCACCATCCGCATTGCCGGCAACGCCTGTGGCCCCCCTGTTCACGACCGCTCCGCAGCCTCGCGTTGGCGGATTGGCTCGGTTCTTTGGCTCGCTGTTGGGGACAAACTATCGCAGCTCTTACTACCGCGCTCCCGTGACTTATTATCGCCCGGTCACGTCGGTCGACCCGGTTTCGGGCACCACCGTCACGGTCCAGCAACCTTGCACGTCTTACGTCCAGCAATTGCAGCGAACACCGTACAGCAGTCTGCAGCCAGCCAGCAGTCTGCAACCGGGCCTAGCCGCACCGACCGTCATTGCACCGCCGGCCGCAGGATGCCAGACGACGTATCCCGGCTATTCGGCGGCACCGATCGGCGGCGCGCCGATTGCCATGGGCGGCGTCAACAGCACACCATTTGCCGGCCAGCCACTTCCGGCCAGTCCTTCAACGTCAGCGATTGGGCAAGTTGGCGGATACTCGTCGGCAAACGATCGATTGGTTGTTCCGATTCCTTCGACACAACAACCTGGATATTACCAGCAGCCAAGCGAAGGCCTGAACACCGCACCATTGACGGGCGCCGCGCCGGACGATCGTGCTCCGGTCGAACAGCCTCGCCTGGAATCGGCTCGTCCTAGCGAAGATGGCAGTTGGTGGCGACGCGACGATTCGATGGATAAAGCGACGGATGATTACCAAGACTCGGCGGAACCGAGTTCGTACCTAAAGCAGATCGAAATTGGCGATCGCACCGTACGCAACGACGTGATAGGCGCTGGAATCGGAACCGAAACCGCGGCGACCAATGCACCCGCGACCGAATCGGTCCGACACGCCCAGGCGCTCACCGACGTGCGTCCGATCAAAGCGCCTGAAGGGTTCGAAAACCCGTTCCAGCAGCAATCGAATCGATCGGTCAGACAGGTCAATCGCCAGGAACGGGTGGACCGAAACGACCTGATCGCACCGCCATTGCCACCGGCACGACGCGAAGTTCAAACCAGCGATCGGTACCGCGGCAACGATGGTCTGCGATACGATACCGAACCAACATACGAGCCAGAGTACAGCGCGTCGGTACAAGTCTCGGCGCCTGTACTCGAAGCGAAACTGCGCAAACCCGCGATACGACTGGGCCCGCCAGCGACAGCGCCCGTCAAGCCACAGCGCGATAACACTTGGTACTCGTCCGAATAAGACGACCCGCAAAACCTGCGACAGAGATCCACGCTGGGGCGTCGGCCACGTCAGTATCGGCGCACGCGGGCGACCAGCGAGATGCCGATGACGGCCAGGATCACGTTGCCGATCCAAACGCCATACGGCGGAACGATCCCATCCTTGGCTTGTTCAAGCCCGAAAATGAACAGCGGGTAATAGATCAGCAGCGTCGGCAAAAAACACAAGCCGAAACTGGTCCAGTAGTCGCTAGTCTTGGCAATCATTGCCAGCGGCGCGCCGACGAGCACGAAGAAGAAACAGCTGAAGCCCTCGGCCCAACGGCGCCACGGTTCGGTCCGCAATCGGCGCAGCCGCCTTTGCCCGTTTTTGTACGAAGCCGCGATCTGCTGTCCGCCAGGGCCTGCGATATCTTCGGGCCGCGATGTCAACAATGAGAATCCGGTGTGAGCGGCTAGTTGCCCGATCGCCGCATGCGTCCGCGCGTCTTGCTGAATGCGTTCGTTACGGATCAAACGCAGCGGCAATTCACTGGGACTCCGCTCGCTGACGTCCCGATTGGTGATCGCACCGGCCAGTGTGAGTCTCGTTTCTGTCTCGCCGGGCAAGATACCCTGAAATCCGCTGCCGCCTTCAATCTTGCTGTCGACCACTCGCAACAGCAAAGTCTGTGTTTCAGGATCGAGCCGCAATTCGCCTTCGCGCGCCGACACCTTCATCGGGCCATTGTCACCGCTGTTGTGAACTGTAACGGTCGGATGAATCAACGTATGTCCTTCGACCTCGCGGACGTGGATCGAGAAACCATGCTCAGACGTGTATGAATGCTGCGCGTTCAATACTCGGTAAACGATGTCTTCCAGCGACAGCATCACGACGCGATTGACGCCGGGCCTGCCCCACGACACAGAAAGATCCGACAGACAGACCGCGATCGGACTCAGCAGTGCCGCAAAGATAATCGCAGGCTTTAGCATCCGCAGCGGCGAAATACCGGTGGCTTTGACCGTGGCAACTTCGCCGTCGGCCGCCATCCGCCCATAAACACAGCAGACCGAAAACAACGCGGTCGCCGGGAACGCAAACTGCAAAGAGATCGGCAGCAAGTAAGGCAACAACTGCAACACCGCCGTCGGCCCCAACCCTTTTCGCAGCAGCTCGCGTGCGACACCGATCAACAAGATCAGCAAGGTCAGTGCGACGAGCGCAACGACAAAGATCTTCAGTATCTCGACGAGGATATATCGCGTCAGACGGCTGGGCATAAAGCTGCGTCAGGTTGGCATGGTTTCGCAGTGGAAGACAAGCCACCCCTTTAGCAAAACGCCCTGACACAGCGGTAGGCAGAAAACCAAAGCCGATGCTAGCAACGAGGCCCAGCAATCGCGCGTCGCTGCGATCGGCGAAATTGAGGCACCGTCACAACCACCATTCTTACCCGCAATCGCACCATCAAGCGAAGTCTTTGGTGAGTCGAGCCGGGACTGCGAGCGGGCATCCAGCAATACCCGGTGCGTCCTTGGCCGTGGCTGACATGTGCGTGGGCTTGTGCCGCTGCGCAGGTCGTTGCAGACAACAGGTGCCTAACAAAAAGTGCCTGCCGACTAGTACTTCACGACTAGTAATCGATGGCCGTTTCGCCAGCAGCTCGATTGTTCTGCTCTCGCAACTGGTGCATGGTTTCCACGATCGCTTCGGCTTGCATGCGGATCGCGTTTTCGGCTTGATTCTGCTTCAGCTCATTCGAGCCACGCGTCTGCAGCTCGTTAATTTTCGTCCAGTCCATCAACCAATTATTCTGATCCGCAGCGGCACGAAGTGCGTCGACCGTTTCACCCAGCCGATCGTAAAGCTCGCGAGACGGTTTGGCCGAATAGCTGCGATAAGGCGCTTTGCCGCCAGAGACTCGCGGCAATGGCTTGTTCGACGTGGTCTGCTCACCGGTTCGATATTGATAGACACAGACGCCCGCGGCGATCAGCCCCAGCAGAATCGCCATCACCATCGGGCCCCACAACTGAAAGAGCGCTAGCACAACGGCGCCCAACAAGCAGAACAGCACTGTGGAAAACACCAGCGGCGACACGGTTGGCTTGGGCGATGGAGGCTTGGACTCGACGATTGATTCCATCGCCCGCAAGTCTTCGGTGACACGAACAACCACGACGGTGCTATTGTCAGGCCCACCTCTTAAGTTCGCTAAATCGACCAGGACGCGAGATGCCAACTCTTCCGGCAAGCATCGAATCAATGTCCCGATTTCTGGATCGTCGACCAAGCCGCTAAGTCCGTCACTGCAAAGCAGGAAGCAATCACCTTTCTCGATCGCCAACGGTCCTTCCACATCGACGACGACATCAGGACTGGGACCGAGCGAGCGAGTGATGACGTTCTTAGGAATCGATTGTCCCAGGGCGCTATCGGGATGTATCTGTCCGCTCGCTTCCATTTCCCAGACAAGCGAATGATCAAACGTCAGTTGTTCTAACCGCGTCCCGCGCAACCGGTAGATGCGAGAGTCGCCAACATGAGCAATCACGGCGCCCTGCGGCAGCACGGCTAGCGCGCTGGCCGTCGTCCCCATGTTGTGAAATTCGGGGTTCTGTTGACCACGATTGTGAATTTCAGAGTTCGCTTCGATAATCGCCGAGCGTAAGGCATCTTTCGGGTCCGCGTCGCCGGACCGAAAATAGTGCATCGTGATTGCTTCGGTCGCCATGCGGCTAGCCAATTCGCCCGCAGCATGTGCTCCCATCCCGTCGGCAACGACAAATAGATGTCCGCGGTGCTGGAAACGCTCTTGATTTTCAGCGGGAATGACGGCGTGCGAATCTTGATTGTTGGCGCGCCGCATCCCGACGTCGGTAATGTCCGAGAAGACGATTCCGGTTTTCCAGGCTTCGGACACCGACCTAAGTCTCTGATGCGTAAGTGTTCAAGAAATGTCGGCCAATCATCTGGCACACCGATTTAAACGGAAAAAACGAATCGAGTCATGACCAATGCGAATTCATTGCGACGCGTTTGTTCATTGTATTTGTCACCGGTCAGAAAACCTACCCGTTGAGCGATCGACCAGAACAGGATTGTAGCGTGCTTGGGCCTGGGCGGTGCCGGCGACGATATTCGACAACAAATCAATCGGCGCTCGCCAATGGTAAATCTCGCCTGGGGGCCATCAAATCGCCAACCGCCGCAAAGCTTCGTGGCCGAGAAGTGCCGGATTGGTCGTGTTCCAGGTGTAATCAGCGCAGGTGGACTGTTGTGACGGACTGCTGTGACGCGGGCTCGCAGTGAACGCGATCTCTTGCCGGGTCACGCCGGATGCATGGATCCCCGCGGAATCCCGCCCCCGACGCCGCATGCGCGATGCGGCCGGAACAAACAGGCCGGCAAAATCGCATCGGCAAAATCGCGTCTGCACGATTGGGCCAGCACGACTAGGCCAGCACGATCGGGCCGTAAAACCGTGACCACAGCGGCGTGCCGTCTAGGACAAGAACGATGCCGACTGCCCCCAATTTTTTTCGTAGACCTGATCGGCAAGCATCCGGCGTTTTCTCGCACCCGATTCGCGCTCGACCAAATCCTTCTGCGTATCATCAATCGGATCACCCGTGTTGGGATAACCAATTGCGATGGCGGTCTGAGGCTCGATCTCGGCGGGGATTCCATACTCTTGTCGAACCCGACTTAGATTCACACCCGCCATCTGGTGCACCTGCAACCCTAGTTCTGTCGCTTGCAGCGAAAGCTGGCATGCGGCTTGCCCCAGGTCATGCAAGGCGACACGGTTCGGTTTGTTGTTGTAGGCAAACGTTGGACGAATCGCCGTCAAAATTAACGCACCGGCATATTTTGCCCAGCCTTGATTCGCTTCCAACAAGCAGCTCAGCATTTGCTCAAACGCTTCGGGGTCTTGGCGTCTTGCAACAATCCAGTGCCAAGGCTGGTCGTTGAAACTGCTTGCCGCCCAGCGTGCCGCTTCCAGACACGTGACCAGCTTTTCTTCTTCGATCTCTTTCGGCAAAAACAGATAGGGACTCCAACGCGATGCGATGGACTGAATCACGGGCCGATCGACCGGGTTCTTTGACATGTTTAGACTCAGGATATCGAACAAGAAACGGTACATTGACAGACAAAAATTTCCCGCCGATCCCATTGGACGCGATTGGCACCGACTCGAAAAGACGCCAAGCCGTCCAGCGTGAACAACGTGGCAGCCACGTTATCGCGATTGTCTCGTTCAGCCACGCAACCACACCATCCATTTCGAGCAACCATGATCACGTCTGAAAAGAAATCACTGCGAACGATTGTCGTGGGCGGTGGCCTGGCCGGCCTGTCGGCCGCCTGTGTTGCGGCGGCGCGAGGTCATCGCGTGACGCTGCTAGAGAAAAACGAGTGGGTCGGCGGCAAGGCGGCGGTTCACCACGCCGACGGTTTTCGGTTCGACATGGGACCGACGATCCTCACTTTGCCCGGTGTCCTGCGACGCGTTTTCGAAGAAGCGGGCCGAAAGATCGACGACTATGTCGATCTGGTGCCGCTGGATCCGCAGTGGCGGTGCTTTTTTGACGGCTCAGGTTCAGGCGCAGAAGAACCATCGGTGCTGGACTTGGTGGCCGACACTTCGGCGATGAAGAACAACCTGGACGCGTTCACCGGATCACCGGCCAGTGGCAACGGGTACGAAAAGTTCTTGCGGATGAGCGAGCAACTTCATGGTGTTTCGGATCGTTTCTTTTTCTGGCGCAGCGTCGGCGGCTTGTCCGACACGATGGAAGTCGGCGGCGCGTTTTCGGCGGCCGTCCTGAAAGACGTTTTATCGCTAAGGATGGGGCGTTCGGTCGCATCCGTTGTTCGTCAGCATGTTCCCGACCACCGCGTCGCACAGATGATGGACCACTTTACGCAGTACGTCGGCTCATCGCCCTATGCATCACCCGCCGTGTTGTGTGGTATCGCGCATATGCAGACCGACGAAGGCATTTGGTACCCCATGGGCGGAACCCGCGCGGTTCCGAAGGCCCTGCAAAAACTGGCCGGTGAACTGGGCGTCGACATCCAAACGGAAGTCGATGTTTTGCGAATCACCACTCAAGGCGATCGTGTCACCGGTGTTGTAACGGCCGGCGGCGATACGATCCCCTGTGACGCCGTGATCAGCAATTGCGATGCGATTCGGACCTACACAGAATTGCTTGATGGGACGCCACAGTCAGACTCGTTTGAAAAATCGTCGCGACACGAACCGGCATGCAGCGGAGTCGTGCTTTACCTGGGACTGAATCGTCGATTCGACCAATTGTTGCATCACAATTTTGTCTTTTCGCGTGACCCAGAATCAGAATTCGATTACATCTATCGGCGAGGCGAACCGGCACCCGATCCGTCGGCGTACGTTTGCGCCCCGGCCGTGACCGAACCGACCGTCGCGCCCGAGGGCGGCGAGGCGCTTTATATCCTAGTTCATACGCCCTACCTGCGTCCCGGTCACGATTGGAAACAAATGTTGCCCGCGTACCGTGACGTGATTCTGGATAAACTTGAATCGACCGCGGGGATGGACGGTCTGCGTGAATCCATCGTTCACGAATCGACCCTCACCCCGGAAGACATCCACCATCGGTATCGAGTACTCAATGGAGCGATTTATGGGCTCGCCAGCCACGGCAAGTTTCTTGGGGCATTCAAACCCGCGAATCGCCGAAAGGACGTCAAAGGTCTCTACTTGGCCGGTGGTGCTGCACATCCCGGCCCCGGAATGCCGATGGTCTTGATGAGTGGCTGGATTGCCGCCAATTCACTCGACGAAGACATTCAAGGCGGCAAGGTGTGCGGTGTCGTGTGAGGAAACGCCTCGGTGGCGAAACCCACACCCAGTCTTTCGCCGCTGAGCCCCAGCGACAAATAAGCCCCAGCGACAAATAAGCCCCCGTGACAAATTTGCCTGACCCTGTGCCCCATCCGGCGATCGAGCATGCCCAACGATGAACTGCCACCCGTTTCGAATTGGTTGCAAGACGGTTTTCATCGGTTCATTCGCCCGCTGCTCCGCCGACATTTTCATGCAATTGCGATCGAACGTGAAAGTCTAAATCAACTTGGCTGCATCGACGCGTCGCCCGTAATTGTCTATGCAAACCATCCGTCATGGTGGGATCCTCTCGTCTCGCACTTCTTGAACCGCGTTCTGTTTTCACCAAGACAGTTCTACGCCCCCATCGATGCCGAAGCGCTGCAAAAGTATCGCGTCTTTGGCAAACTGGGCTTCTATGGCGTCAAGATGAGCACGACGCATGGCGCCGCGTCGTTCCTGAAACAAAGTCGACGCATCCTCGATCATCCGCAAACGGCCATCTGGATGACGCCTGAAGGAAAGTTCGCCGACCCGCGCGATCACAGCACCACGTTGATGCCGGGACTCAGTCATCTGTCCAGTCGCATGGAAAACGGACACATCATTCCACTCGCGCTCGAGTATGTGTTTTGGGACGAACGACTGCCGGTGTGCCTTACGAAACTAGGCCAACCGTTTGACGTCGCCGCGAACGACTTGCTGACAAAACCAGAGTGGGCCACTGCGTTAACGGACCGACTGCGTCAAACCCAGCGAGACCTTGCTGCGTTATCCACCCAGCGCTGCTCCGATCCGTTTGAAAGCTTGCTCTCTGGCGCGAAGGGCGGAGGACTGGTTTACGATTCCTTCCGCCGTGCAAAATCGATCGTCAAACGTCAGGCGTTTGATTCCAGCCATGGAGAGCAGTTTAAATGATCGTGCTGACGCTTTCCGTTTTGGCCTGTGGGCTTGCCGCGATGCAGGCCGGATTATTCTTTAAGAATCTGCCGTTGTTCTACCGGCGCTTGGACACCCCCGAATCATTCGCCGGCTCGCCGCCGCGCGTCTCGGTCTTGATTCCGGCCCGTGATGAGGCAGCGGGAATCGGCGAGTCTTTGCGATCGATTCTCGCCAGCGAATCGGTCGATCTTGAAATCATCGTGATGGACGACCACTCGACCGACGCGACAGCCGACATCGTCAACGAAATCTCGGCAAGCGACCCACGCGTGAGTCTACGTCAGAGCGATCCGCTGCCGGCGGGATGGAACGGAAAACAACACGCGTGCGCCCAACTGGCCGAGGCCGCGACACACCAGCGACTTGTTTTTTTGGATGCCGATGTTCGGTTGCTGCCCCAGGGTTTAGCAAAATTGATCGACTATCAAGACCGCACGGGCGTCGATCTCTTGAGCGCGTTTCCACGACAGGTCATGGGCACCACCTTGGAAAAATGGCTCATCCCGATGATGCACTATGTGCTGCTATGTTTCCTGCCATTTGATCGAATGCGGGCGAGTCGCCATCCCGCGTACTCCTCCGGATGCGGTCAATTGTTCCTCACCAAGCTTGATGCTTATCACCGCGCGGGCACGCATGCGGCAATTCATGCCTCGCGGCATGACGGATTGAAACTGCCCAAAGCTTACCGAACAGCGAAGATGACGACCGATGTTATCGACGGCACCGAAGTGGCGTACTGTCGCATGTACACGTCGGCGCAAGAAGTGATTCGAGGCGTTTTGAAGAACGCGGATGAGGGTATCGCAAATCCGAAACTGATCGTCCCGTTCACCATCATGTTGCTCGGCTCCGTCACGTTGCCGGTGTTGCTGGTGGCCCGCACGCTTTGGTCCGGTGGCGAATTCGCGGCCACCGCACTCTCGATCACTGCGATCACGCTTTCGCATCTGCCGCGGGCCAGAGCGGCAATGGTCTTTCGACAATCCTGGATCGGTGTGCTGTTTCACAGTGTGAGCGTCACACTTTTCGTTTTGCTGCAATGGATTGCATTAGTGAACCGATCGATGGGCAAGCAAATCGCATGGCGAGGCCGCGTCGAAACTCAACCGGCGAGCACGACATAGCGAAAAATCCCAAAGAAGTGGACCGCAGCCGCCGCCATCACGAACAAGTGCCACACTGCGTGCAAATAGCGAATCTTACTATCGTTGACCAGGCAAATGATCCCCAGTGAATAAACGACACCGCCAATCGTCATGCACCAAGCAAGCGCGGATGGAACGTGAGTCACTAGTGGAATCGCTGGCAACCAACCCAACAGCACATACGACCATGTTCCGATCGAGTTAACACGGTGCCGTATTCCTACTTTGAAATAAAAACCCGCGAGCGCTGCGATCCAGATTGCAACCAGCAGAGGCATGCGGACTTGGTCCGTGGCAAACCCGTAAGCGATCGGCGTGTACGTCCCGGAAATCATCGCGTAGATCATCGCTTGGTCCCACGCCCGCAGCGTATTGAGCATGGGCTGGTGATGGATGATGTGGGACAACGTCGAGAACAAGAACGTCCCGGTGACCGACAGCACGTACAAACCGCAGGCGACGGCCATTCCCCAACCGACATCCGCAGCCGCGATGATCAAAAAGACACCGGCGATCAATGACAAAGCCGCAGCGATTCCGTGGGTAACCGCGTTCGCCCATTCCTGATCGGCCTTGATCGGCGCGCCACCGTACAAAAGGTCGACGGCAAATTCGTCGCCTGCCAAATCTTTATCTCGCGAGGACGATGTTCCCGTTCGCGCGGCTTGCAAGTCATTCACGTTGGCAACACTCAGTCCGCGATCCAGCCTTGGTCGTGCATCCATGCCCGCATTGCCGTCGGCCAATGATCGTCGGCCGTGTTGCTGACACGCGCGCCGAAACCGTGACCGCCACCCGCAAAGACATGCAGCGACGAGCGAACGCCCGCCTGATGCAGCGCCGTGAACATCGTCACGCTATTCAAACAACTGATCCGATCGTTGGCTGCATGCGCAAAGAACATCGGTGGTGAATCTTCTGTCACAACCAAATCAGGATTCAGCTTGGTCGGGTCTTCTTCCTGTACCAACCAAGCCGGATAAACCAGTGAAGCAAAATCGGGCAAATGATTGCCGTCGTCACTCGAGTCGACTCGCTCGTAGAACCGCTTGGGCGCCAGCGCGGTACGTGCCGAGGCATTTCCGCCGGCCGAAAACCCGATCACGCCAACATGCTTTGGTTTCACACCTGCCGCACCGCTGCGAATGAGACAGACACTACGCTGGATGTCCTGAACGGCCGGCTTCCAGTGATCCACGTTGTCTTTTGAATTCGGTACGCGATACTTACAGACCGCCGCCGTGACGCCGATGCTCTGCAGCCACTCGGCGATTTCTGTCCCTTCCAAATCCCAAGCAAGGATTTGGTAACCGCCACCAGGGCAAATGACGACGACGGTGTCGCTAGGGTTTGCTCCGCCGGCCGGATAGATGTGAAGTTCGGGCGACGAGACATACTTCAATCGCATCAGCCGTTTGCCGCCGACCAACTTTGCGTCGGCTTCGGTCGTATCGACTTCTTGTTCTGTCGGTGCGTCCCAGTCGGGCACCGATTGCGGCCACAACTTGATCACACGCACGCCAGGTCCCGGCGGTGTTGCGCTTTGCTGGGCAAGCAAATTCACCGGTGACATCCAAGCGAATGCGGCGCAAACCAGAAAATACAACTCATAGCGATTGATCATCATCGGATTTATCTTCGGCAGGTAGGGTGGGAGGCGATTATTTGAGCAGATTGCAAACGACGACGAACCTGGATCGACTCAAAAAAGGTCGTCTGATTTTGTATGATGGCGGGTAAAGCGGATTTGCGAGACTTTGGCGCCGACGGTTCGCCAGAGAGCGAAGACGATCATACGCAAGGTCGACCGGAAATGAACAGTAAAAACGGGCGTGTCACTGGCGTTTTTGATCAAGTGCATCTTGATCGGTTGCAACGCGCGTTTGGCACGCCGGTGACGGTCACTGCGATTGCGGAACTGCCCGAGCGACTGAGGCAACTCAGGCAACACGATACCCGAAAGCGACCTGGCAACTCCGAGCAACCTGGCAACTCCGAGCGACCGGGGCTGGATCGCCCGCTTGTCACCGTTGTTTCCAGCCGACTGGGACTCGACCCACACGTTCATCGTACGGTCTGTCGGTTCTTGACCCGCAGCATGCTGGATTGTCGCCAGCGCGACGCCACCATTCTAGTTGCCGACGGATCCGCCATCGATCCCTGGCTGACTCGCGCGGCGGAACTGTTTGGTATCCCGGCAATCCGGGTGACCGTGGGTCCGCCTGGGTCCATCGCACCGCAGGATCTGTCAGCTGAGAAACTAGTGATTGAATCGGCGGGTTCTGGGCAACTGTGCCGCGACGCCGTCGTGATCGCGATGGCCGACCGAGTCGACGCGGTGCACGTCCGCCGCGGCGGCAAGATCGCAGGCGCACTGAATCAACGACTACGTAATCATGACGACGCGACCACACGCGTCGCGATTTCACAGCACAATCACGATGGTGCGGTGGAGTTGATCCAAAAGGGCGCCATTGGCTGGTACTGCTCAACCGCTTTGATGCCTCGGAGTGTCACCGATTCTTCCGGCGCCGCCAAGTCATCCGGCCCAACCAAGTCTTCAGCGGATTGCGAGCCGGCAAACACTCAGGCGACATCCACACCAACATCGGATGATAAGCTTGACTGGGCGCACACCGAGGGGTTGTGGCTGGTTCATCACACTCGAGGTCGGCATGGACCTTGGCCCGGCGAAACGGAATCTCAATATCTTGATTCTATGTTGCTAAGTCAGGACGACTCGGTTTCCGACCGCGGCCCGCTCAAGGCACTGATACGCATCATTCGCAGTGAACGATTGGTCGGTTCGGCGGTGGCCACTGATCGACGTTTTCCGGTGGTGTGTCTTTCGGCCCAATCGCTGAAAGAACGATTGCAGTCGCGTTGTTACCGGCCCCACTTGAAACGCTGGGACTGTGAACCGTACGGAATCGCCATCCGAATCGACGTGGCAAAAAAACTCGGCGCGGTTCCGGTCACCTATGGCAAGCCGCACAACCGCCAACGACTCGCACCGGACCAACGGTACCGATTTCAGTCGATCGGCAAAACGTATGACTGGACCACCGAACGCGAATGGCGAGTGCAGGGAGATCTGGATCTCAGTGATTGCGGCCGACGCGACGTAAGAATTTTCGTGCCGTCGACTTGGGCGGCTGAAAAGATGCCGGCTCGGTGCCGGTGGAAAATATCGTGCGTGGCGCCATTTTTGCGATCGGACGCTATAATTGCCGAGCAAGCCAACAACCACGCCGAATAGCTTTATAAATCGAGAGAATCATTGAGTACGGATCAAGCTAGCCTGTCCCGCGAAGAAATTCACCCGCTGGCGCCCTATAAGACGCTGGAAGCGGAAGAGTTGCAATCGCGAATCGACGCCGTGCGCACGCATTTTGGCGATTCCTTGCTGATCTTGGGACATCACTATCAACAGGATGAAGTGATCGCGCATGCGGATCTGCGCGGCGATAGCTATAAGTTGAGCCAACTGGCCGCTAGCAGCGAAAGCTGCGAGACGATCGTTTTCTGTGGTGTCCACTTCATGGCCGAAACGGCCGATATTCTGGCCAATCGCCCCGAACGGCTTCGGTCGCGTGATGGCAAGAGAGTCACAGTCATTTTGCCGGATATGGCCGCAGGCTGCTCGATGGCCGACATGGCAGGGATCAAACAGGTCGAAGCGGCTTGGGAGGACATGGCGGAAATCATCGACACCGAACAAGTCATCCCGGTGACGTACATCAATAGTGCGGCGAGCCTGAAGGCCTTTTGCGGTCGGCATGGCGGTATCGTTTGCACCAGCAGCAACGCGCGGGCCGTCTTGGAATGGGCATTCGAGCGCGGGCAACGTGTCTTCTTTTTTCCCGACCAGCATCTCGGTCGCAACACGGCACTGAAGATGGGAATCACCGAAGATGAAATGCCGGTTTGGGATCCTTATCAATTAGAACTCGGCGGCAACACCGAACACGCGCTTGAAAAGAGTCGGGTCATCCTGTGGAAAGGCCACTGCAGCGTCCACCAGATGTTCCGCGCCGAACATGTTCACAACTTTCGCAAGCAACACCCTGGCATCAAGATTCTTGTCCACCCGGAGTGCCCGCGTGAGGTCAATGATTTGGCCGACGTCTCGGGCAGCACCGGGACGATTATTGATACGGTTCAGAAAAGCGAGCCGGGAACAAAGTGGGCGATCGGCACCGAACTGCACTTGGTCAATCGACTGAAGGCAGAACACCCCGAACAGGAAATCCACTTCTTGAGCCCAGTTGTCTGTATGTGCGCGACGATGTACCGGATCGACTTGCCACACCTGTGCTGGACGTTAGAAAATTTGCGAGACGGTGCGGCCGTCAACGTGATCGAAGTCAATGAAGACGACACGCGTTGGAGCCTGATCGCGCTAGAGCGAATGCTGGCCGTCAAGTAGCGGCGACGTCAAGGTAAGAGCATCAATATGCTGGACATGATCAAACCCTCACCGAGGTCATGACCTCGGTAGTCGGCTCGACTTAAAAGCGTCGTCGGCGTCGCAAAAAACCCGCCGTGCCGGTCGCGCACAAAATCGCAAACGAGCTCGGTTCTGGGACGGCCAGGGCGCGGATTTCACTGAGGCTAAGTGCGTGATCGTAGACGCGAACATCGTCGACCAGCCCACTGACTTCTCGCTGAGCCAAGCTGGGGTTACCGCCCCACGTCGATCCGATTCGCAAGTCTCGCAACGACGGCGACGGTGCCAACGAGTAGATACCGCTGCCTTCAAGTTCGCCGTCAACATAAATACTCATCGACGTACCATCCAGGACGGCCGCGACGTGATGGAAGACGTTATCGGTAACAACCGTCGTCGAGTTCACCTCGGGAAACGTCGAACCATTGCCATACGCAAAACTTGCGGTGCCGTTGACTTGAAGCGCCCAACCTTGTTGGTCAACAAAACCGTGACTGCTGTCAACGATGGTTTGCAGGCCCGAACCAATCTTGATCCAGGCCGCAACCGAAAGCACGGCGGGCTCTAGCGCCAAGTCCGTGGGAATTGTGATGTAGTCATCGATCCCGTCAAAGGAAAACGCTTGGCCTAGCTTGCCGGGGGCGTAAGTCGTATTTCCGACCAACGTGCCGTGATGATCGTTACCCGTTGCGTCCTCCGCGGTACCATCACCGGTCCAATGTGCGATCAGCGACGCACCAGCATCGTTCGAAAACGACAGCGAACAGGCAAGAAAAACGGCCATGGCGGCCTGACGTGAGTAACTCATGCAGAGGCCCTTGGAGGATTCACTTGATCTCACCCGACGGTAGTTGCGATGCACCCGCCACGCAACGATCAGACAAGACCACTAAACCTTCGTACACACTCCGCTTTGGCGAGACACCTCAGACACCGTGATCAGTTCTCTGCGTTCTTCACCGATTCAAGCAACTCGCTAAGCTCTGCGACGATCTCAGGATGTTCGTTCCACAGATTCTTGGTCTCCGAGGGATCGTCGTCCAGGTGATAGAGCTGACCGGTCGGTTCGCCCTCGGCAGGCTCGATCTCGCGTGGCCGAGTAAATCCTCCAGAGCCGCGTGTTGGGACCATCTTCCACGGCCCTCGTCGTATTGCGTACTTACCCCATAGGGAATGGTGGACGGCAAAATCGCGAACAGGCTTTCCCTTCGTTTCGCCCAACATGACGGGAAGAATATTGCGACTATCGCAGGTCTCTTCTTCCGAAAGCGTCTGCCCCACGATTGCCGCCGACGTGGCCAACAGGTCGGTCAGTTCCACCAATGCATCAGTGGTCGTACCCGCCTCAATCTTTTCCGGCCAAGTGGCGATGAAGGGAACACGGTGTCCGCCTTCCCAAATATCGGCTTTGGTGCCACGCAAATGCGCGTTGCCTTGGTGCCCATATTCTTTGACATGCTTGCCGCGCATCCCGATTTGATAATGCTTGACATCATCCGCCTCTTGCGGATCCCACCAGTGGTAAAGCCCGCCGTTGTCCGAAGTAAAAATGACCAGAGTGTTGTCGCTGATTCCGTGTCGCTCGAGCGTCTCGGTGATCGCCGCAACCGTCGCATCGACCTCGCGCACAAAATCGCCATACATCCCCGATTCACTGGTTCCCAAGAATTCGGCATTTGGGATCACGGGCAAGTGCGGCGCGGTCAGCGGGAAATACAAAAAGAACGGCTGATCCGATCCGCTTTCGACATGAGCGTCGATATGCTGTATCGCTTGTCCGTTCAACATGGGCATCACGCCGGCGATACTAAAGTCGTGCGACCGAATCCCCTGATCCACCGACAAAAACTCGGTCTTGATTGCCGGCGATAAAATCGTCGGAACGATCAACGGACGATCATCGACCAGATAACAGAACGGCGACATATTCAAGGACGCCGAAATACCAAAGTACCGATCAAAGCCGACCGCGGTGGGGCCACCTTTGATCGCGACATCGTAATCAACGTCGCGTCCGTCTCGTGGCGGCGTGCGCCGGTCGATCGGAACCGCGGGAAGCGGGTTGCCTGCCTTATCGGTGAATTGCATACCGAGATGCCACTTGCCGATGCAAATGGTGTGGTACCCGTGTTCTTTCAACAACCGAGGAACGGTCAAGCGATCCGATTCGATCAACGGCGGGTCGAGCCCATCAAGGACGCGATACTTCAGCCGAGTCCGCCATGAATATCGCCCCGTCAAAATTCCGTATCGCGTCGGCGTGCAAACAGCCGATGGCGTGTGAGCGTCAGTGAATTTCATCCCTCGCGAAGCGAGTTCATCAATGTGGGGCGTTGCGATTTTCGAATTCGGGTTGTAGCACGACGTGTCGCCGTATCCGAAATCATCGGCAAGGAGATAAACGATATTGGGATGCTCGGAAGCGTCGACGCATCGTACCGTTGCGGTGACGGCAAAAAGAATCGCTATCGTGGTAAGCAAGAATTTTGTTAGGTGAGTCAACATGCTGCGATCTTCAAGAATGTGTTCAAAAATCGAATGACGAGAAAGCCCGCTGGCGCATCGCCACAGGGCGGACAGGTGAACGTCGGCGGCAAACTTGATATGCGAGATCGCCGCCACAACGGGCGACAATCTCACCAACGCAATCGAACCGCGAATCAAACCGTTTTGATCAGTTCAAGCCGATTTGTTTTCGGTAGGCAGGGATTTGTTCGTCACGGACTTCACGTAGCACCTCTAGCTTTTCGCCGATCACACGCGGGGTGTAGACGTAGTCCATTTCCGCCTCGTAACCGAGTCGCGAATCGCGAGCCGAGGTTTCGAGCGACTGTTCCGCCCGAATGATTTCCGCATCCACAATGTCGGTCATTCGCGCTAGCATTTTGTCCGCTTCTGCTTTCGATTCCGTCGATGCCAGCTTAAGACGCAAGTCTTCAAATTCCAGAATCGCGTGCAGCCCTCGAAGCATGCGTTGCATCTGCTCGACGACCAAGACAGCTTTAAATGCCGACGCGCGTTTCTCTTGCGGGGCATCCAGTGCTGCGGCGCGATAGAGTTTTAACCCACGTTCAAATTCGTCCGCCGCTTTCAGAACATACTTGTTGAACACCGGCAAAATGGACGCACCGGCCAAGCGTTCTTTTGATTCGATCGACGAGACGCCGGATCTGGCACGGGCATAAACCTCGGCGCGATTGGTACGGTTCTTGAAATCAGGCTGAAAAATCATCAAACGTCCGCAAAACGGCCAGTACTCGACCATGCGATGACGCCAAGAGGTCTTCTTTTCTTCGTCCCACCACGAATTATGCAGCGTCATCATTCGTGGTGGCGGTTCGTCAAAGAACAGAGGGTGGGCGACGGCGTTGTTGGTTCCCATCGACGGCCCCGTATCGGGAACGAGCTGTATCGCATTACTAAAGTGTTGCCAAGCTTGGACGACGCGATCTTCACTGCCACGACCAAACTCTCGCCGCGCGATGCCGCGCAATAGCTCATCTTGCTCAAGCGGATCAGACCAACATGACCAGGCTCGCAGCTCTGCGATGAAGTTCGGTTTGTATCCGTTGCTCCATGTTTCCAACGTTCCGCTGACGCCGTACTCTTGCAGTGCGTCGTATCGTTTCTGCCACTGCTGCGGAACGGGCAAATAGGGTGTCGTTCCAAATTGCCAAGTTGCGAAACAATCGACCTTGCAATACACCTTCATGTCACGTTTACCGGCTTCGTCAATCTGCGCCGCAGCGACTTCGGCAGGCCCGACTTGACTGATCGAATAGTCACGGAGAAACCCGTTCCACCCATCGATCTGAAAGCTCGTGCCATTTTCCCAGGTCAATAACGGGACACAGTCTTGCGGCAGGGCTTTGATGACGTTTCGTTTCACGCCAACTCTCGTCGGACGAAAATCGATATTGTATTCCCATGGCAGGATCTCGATTTCGGGATCGATCTTATGAGCTTCTTCCGCGACGATCTTGACGGCATTGGTCCATACGTCTGTCCATTCGCCCAAATCCTGCTCGCCGTGACCACCTGCGCCGAAGAATTTCTTGTAGTAGAAACCTTCGGTCAGCAAGATGTACCCGCGAATGTCGGGGAACTTCGTCACGATGTCACGAACGTGCTCGCGTAGCTGTTGCTTGTTTTCTTCTTCGCCGGTGTTATTAAACAGAATTGGCGTGATGACTTTGATGCCGTATTTTTTGGCACGATTGATCAGGTCTGTCAGCTTCTCGCCGTCTTGCTGGCGAATCAAATCGTAATGCGGAGGTCCGGGAACGCCATTGGGATTCGCGTAGACGGAGGCATAAATCGCGTTGTAACCATCGTGTGCCAGATGCGACAAATACTTATCAGGCCACTGCATCCATCCCAGCCACGACAACACCATTCGAGTATCGTACAAGCTGTGTCGAACCGTTCTTAAATCGTTCGGCAGGAACGGTGCTTCACGCAATGTCATTCGAGATTGCACGTTGAACAGTCCTTGCATCACGCCGGCATCGTCGAATCCACAGACAATGATCTGGTCATCGGTCGTGCGGATTTCGTAATCGCGAGAACCTTTAAGCTCGCCGCCCAAATCCGTTCCGTTGCCGGACCCTGCAAGTTCATCGCGCGTGCCGACGATGATCGATTTGGATGATTCGTCCCACTGGGTTTCGGGCAACTCACCGCTGCCAATCGCGTCCATTTGCATCGACTCGCGGAAATATTCTTGCGTATCGTCGACTGCGAACCTGGTCAGGGGACCACACTGCGGCGAAGCGAGAATGGTCCAGGTGTTGTCAACGACAAGTTCGTTGCCTCGCGGTTCCGCGTTCACGTCTCGGCGCGGCTGGTGAATCGACCCCGAATCGAAACTGCGGTGATACTCATACCGTTCTTCTAGCGGCAGCACGTCAACGGCTTGACGCAAAAATTCGGCGGCCGCGATCGCGCTGGCGCCGGTCATGTCTTGCCCCTGCGGCTCGGCCCCGTCCTGGCCCAAAACCGGGCTGGGTTCGACAAAAGGTGCCGAAACAAGCGATAGGAAAAGCGAAAAGGAAAGCACAGTTCGCGACGGACACCTCGCTGGGTGTACTGTACGGGCGCGAGCGAATCCAGAAACCGATCGAATCATGGTGTAAACCTCAGGCAGGGAAAGCGGCTGAATTAGATCCTGCTAGCAGCCGGCGGGAAACACATCGTAACCGATCTTTCAGTCGCGGGTTGGCGGACAATGTCTTCGATCTGTCCCGTGAATGCGTATTTGCGTTTGCGTTGACTGTCGCTCATCAACGATACTACCCGCTGCCGATGGATTTGCTGTACACGCCAGACCGAACGGGAATATGGCTTCAACGAAAAACTGGATCGCTCGCCTGCAAGGGATCCTGACGACGCTCGTCGCAATCATCCTGACCGTGATCGCGGCGATGTATTTCCTTGGCGACCGTTGGCAATCTTTCGTGTCGCGCGACGCCGCCTCAGCAGGCGCTGAAACACACGATGCGGCCGACCCACATGCGGGACATGATCACAGTTCGCATGGGGCAGACGCAGGCGAATCCATCGAACTGAGTGATCAGGCGAGAAAGAATCTGCGGCTGCAAACCATGCGGATCGCGGCAAGCCGCTATACCGAGTATCTCGAGATTCCCGCAACCGTGGTGGATTGGCCGGGGCAAACGCACTTGGCGATGACAGCGCCGCTGACGGGAGTGGTCAACGCGATCTATGTTTCGCGAGGTGAATTGATCCGCAGCGGTCGAGAGCTGTTGACCTTGCGTTTGACCCATCAAGATTTGGTCAATACGCAAGAAGAGTTCCTGAAATCGTTAGGTCAAGTCGACGTGGAACAGCGAGAAATCGCGCGGCTGGAAAACATTGCCAAGAGTGGCGCGGTGGCGGGCAAGACGCTGATCCAGCGAGAGTACGAGCGTGACAAATTGCTTGCCAGTGTGAAAGCCGCCCGGCAATCGATGTTGCTTCACGGATTAAGCGAACCACAAATCAATGAAATCGAACAAACTCGCAAACTGATCCGTGAGGTGAAAGTTTACGTCCCGGTCTTGCATGCCGATCGATCACTGCATCACGACTCGATTCACCCGCACGATCCTAGTGCAGTGCCAATGCCTCCTGCACCGCTTGCCCAAAGCCAGCTTTCGCCGACTCAATTGGCGGCCTTTGCTCAGCCGACTCCCAGTGACCACGAACACATCGAATCGGAATTTGTGGTGACAGAATTGGCGGTGAATTTAGGGCAGTCCGTTGTCGCCGGCGAACACCTGGGCCGCATGTCCGACTACAGCAACGTCCTGGTCGAGGGACACGCGTTCCAAAGCGACGCAGAAACCTTGCGGCTTGCCGCCGATTCGAATTTGCCGTTGCAAGCGGTCTTCGAGCCGACCGGTTCCCAGCCGATCGTCGTCGAAGACTTGCATATCGCGTACATCGGAAACGAGATCGACCGCCAATCGCGATCGATGCCGTTTTTTGTCCCGCTGAAAAACGAGATCGAGCGCAGTGAGAAACGAGGTGCCAAGCAGTACGTGAGCTGGCGTTACAAGCCGGGCCAACGATTACAGCTACGCGTTCCATCGGGTGGGTTCGACAACGTCTTGGTGGTCCCGAAGGATGCCGTCGCCGAAGAAGGTCCCGAGCGATATGTTTTCATTGAAAACGGCAGCCATTTCGAGCGTCGGTCCGTGCATGTACTCGCCCGCGATGCGATTAGCGTTGCCATCGCCAATGACGGCAGCGTACTGCCCGGTCAAGTGATTGCCACTCGTGGTGCTCATCAAATGCAGATGGCGTTAAAGAACCAGGCGGGCGGAGCAATCGACCCGCACGCCGGACACAACCACTGATAGTGCAACATGCTTGATCGCATCATTCATTTCTCGTTGCACAACCGTTTGTTGGTGCTTGCACTGGCTGTCGTCCTGTTGGCCGTTGGCAGCGTGCAGATGCAACGTTTGCCAGTCGACGTGCTGCCCAATCTGAATCGACCTCGCGTCGTGGTGATTACCGAAGCCCACGGAATGGCGCCCGAAGAAGTCGAGTCGCTGATCACGTTTCCGATCGAAACGGCAGTCAACGGCGCCAGTGGCGTGGTCGCCGTGCGGAGCAGCAGTGGTGCCGGCATCTCGGTCGTCTATGTCGAGTTTGACTGGAATACCGACATCTATAACGACCGCCAAATCGTTAACGAACGCTTGCAATTGATTGCCGATCATTTGCCCGAGGACGCGACGCCGACCCTGGCGCCGATTTCATCGATCATGGGCCAAATCCTGATGTACGGTGTCTGGAGCGAAGGCGGAAAGACATCGCCGATGGACGTCCGGACGCTGGCCGACTGGGACATCCGCCAACGAATGCTGACCATCCCAGGTGTGTCGCAGGTGTTCGCAATAGGTGGCGGGCGAATGCAGTACCAAGTACTGGTGAACCCGGACGCACTTCGTTCCTTCGGCCTGTCGATGCACGAAGTTCACGAAGCGGTCGAACAATCAAACTCGAACGCAACCGGCGGCTATCTGGACAGCCGAGGCGCCAACGAAGTGTTGGTACGCGGACTGGGCCGAGTCACCAATATCGACGACTTGCGCAGCGTCACCCTTGCGATGCGCGACAACCGTCCGATCACCTTGCGAGACGTTGCCAGGATTGTCGAAGCGCCACAGGTCAAACGAGGTGATGCTTCGGCACACATTCGCAGCGGCGACGGCAAAGTCGAGGGTGGCCCGGCGGTCGTGCTGACCGTCAACAAGCAACCCGGCAGCGACACACGAACCGTCGACAAGGCGATCGAAGATGCCATCGAAGATTTGCGAGAATCATTGCCGAGCGATCTGCGGATCGCGAAAGTCTATTCTCAACGATCGTTCATCGACCGTGCCATCGACAACGTGGTGGAAGCACTCGCCGACGGCGGTGTGTTGGTGATTGTGATCCTGTTTCTGTTTCTGTTGAACTTTCGTACCACGTTCGTCACGCTGACAGCGATTCCGCTATCGATCGTTACCGCCGGTTGTGTCTTCACCGCGTTTGGTCTTTCGATCAACACCATGACGCTGGGCGGACTGGCGGTGGCAATTGGTGAATTGGTCGACGATGCAATCGTGGATGTCGAGAACATTTTACGGCGGCTACGAGACAACCGGTCACTCGCATCGCCTCGTTCACCACTGCAGGTCGTGTTCGACGCAAGCATCGAAGTTCGCAGTTCGATCATCTATGGCACCGCGATTGTGGTCTTGGTGTTCATTCCGCTGTTCGCGTTAGAGGGCATGGAAGGAAAACTGTTCGTGCCACTGGCGACGGCATACGTCGTATCGTTGCTGGCCTCGCTACTGGTTTCGCTGACCGTCACGCCCGCGCTAGCGTCACTGATTTTGGTGGGCGACCGGGCTTGGCGAGTGACTCGTCCTCTGTTTGCATTGGCGATTGCGACGCTCGCGATCCTATGGGTCTTGCCTCGACTCGCGTCGATCTTGGGCTTGCCTGGCATTGGTTCCACCACAGCGTTCTATGCAATTGCGGCGGTCACACCGATCATCTGGCTGGCCATCATCGCAGTCGAAACAGTGTTCGCCCGCGCAGAAGAGGAAGACGGATTTCTGCTCACAACGTTGAAATACCTTGCCGGACTCGCCATCGGAATCAGTACCAAACTTCCGGGACCGGTATTAGGCGTCACCGCGGTGCTGGTCGCGATCGCAGCAATCGCCTTGGCAAGTCTGGAACGCGACTTTTTGCCACCGTTCAATGAAGGTGCGGTTCAGGTGAACGCACTTCTCGCACCCGGGACATCGCTCGCGACAAGCAATGCGATCGGAGCGACCGTCGAAAAACAGCTCTTGGCGATCGAGTCGGTCAAGTCCATCGTTCGCCGAACCGGGCGAGCTGAATTGGACGAACATGCCGAAGGGGTCAACGTCAGCGAGATGGTAATCGAAGTCGCCGAAGATGCCGATCGCGAAGCAACCATCGAACAAATACGACACACGATGGAAGAAATTCCTGGCGTTGTGTCCAGCACCGAGCAACCACTGGCTCACTTGATCAGCCACATGCTGTCGGGCGTGAAGGCGCAAATCGGAATCAAGCTGTTCGGCGATGATTTGGACGTACTGCGACGGACGGCGCAACAAATGGAAACGGCCATCGCCGACATCCCGGGCCTGACCGACATCGTTCTGGAGCAACAGACGAATATTCCCCAGCTGCGTATCGAGCTCGACCGCGATGCGCTGATGCGGTACGGCCTACGCAACGACGAGGTGATGGAACTGGTGGAAACCGCGATGAAAGGTCGAGTCGTTAGCCAAGTGCTGGTCGGACAACGAAAATTCGATCTGCTGGTGCGGCTGGACGAACATTTCCGCGAAGACGAATCAAAGCTGCGCCGCATGGCAATCCCGCTGCCCGATGGCGGACTGGTCCCGCTGGAAAGTGTCGCTCGCATCTACGAAAGCTGGGGACCGAACACGATCAAGCGAGAACAAGTCCGGCGCCGCATCGTGTTGCAAGCCAACGTCACCGATCGTGGCGTGGTTGATGTGGTTGATGATATTCGCGAGCGACTTAGCGAGATCGAATTGCCGACTGGATACTTCCTGGAATACGGCGGGCAATTTCAAAGTCAGCAATCGGCGTCTCGCCGGTTAGCGATCCTGTCCGCCGTCGCTCTCGCCGGCATGTTCCTGGTGCTTTATACGCTGTTCCGCAGTGTTAATTTCAGCTTGCAGGTACTCGTCTGCCTACCGACCGCGTTTATCGGCGCCGTCGCTGCACTGATTCTGACAGATCAAAACTTGACGGTCGCCGCCATGGTCGGATTCATTTCATTGTGTGGGATCGCCAGCCGCAACGGTATTTTGCTGCTGAACCACTACATTCATCTGGTTCAGCACGAAGGCGAACAATGGACCGAAGACATGGTCGCCCGAGCCGGAAAGGAACGTCTCGCGCCTGTCCTGATGACGGCGCTGACCAGCGGAATCGGTTTGCTGCCGTTGGCTTTGGCAGCCGAGGAACCAGGCAAAGAAGTCCTCTATCCCGTTGCGACGGTCATCATCGGTGGCCTGCTAACAAGCACCGTTGCTGAATTTTTTGTCCGTCCGGCGTTGTTTTGGGCGTTCGGCCAGAAAGCGGGCGCTGATGTCCTGGCGGGTCGACAGTCCGATTTAATCTCAGACAATTCAATTGTGTAAGTCTTGTGTTCGCGTTTGCCGATCTCTTCCCCCCAATCACGGAATGTACGATGAAGTTCCCAGCGACGGCTCTGGCCATTTTTGTGTCGACGATGATCGGATGTCAGGGCAATGTCGAAACGAATTCGGAGTCGACCAATAGTGAGACCGTTGTCATGGATGGCCCCCCACCGGAGTCAATCGATATGCACCCCGAACACGGCCCGCATGGTGGCGAGCTGATCGAACTCGGTCAAGAAACCTATCATGGTGAACTGATTCACACCGCAGAAAAGGTCACGATTTACGTGCTGGACGGTTCAGCGACTGAAATGGTGCCCATCGCCGCACCCACCCTGACGGTCAGCTTGAAACACGACGGCGCGGTCCAGTCGTTCGACGTATCCGCGGATTCGGACACAGACGACCCCGATGGCAAGTCGTCTCGATTTGTCTCCACCGATGCAACACTGTGCGAGTGGATGCAGCATGACGCCGAAGGTGCCGTCATTATCGAGATCGAAGGAAAAATGTATAACGGCGAAATCACACATCATGACCATGACCACGATCACGACCATTAAATGACGAAACGCCCCAACATTCTTTGGTACTGCACCGATCAACAACGTTTCGACACGATTGGTGCATTGGGTAATCCTTACGTCCGCACGCCAACGATTGACTCGTTGGTCAACGACGGTGTGGCTTTCACACATACTTATTGCCAAAGCCCAATTTGCACGCCAAGTCGATCGAGCTTTATGACGGGCATGTACCCCTCACGCGTGCACAACACCCGCAACGGAAACGAATCGTTCCCCGGTTATCCACCGGTGGTCACAAAACTGATTGCCGAAGCAGGGTACGACTGCGGGATGATCGGCAAGTTCCACCTGCAAAGTTCTGGGCACAGGACAGAACCTCGATTGGACGATGGCTTTTCGTTTTGGCGGTTTAGCCATGCGCCGCGTGACGACTGGGCCGAAGGTCACCATTACGCCGAATGGGTGCGAGAAAAGGGCGGTGACTTGGATCAGATGCGTGAGAGCGAAGATCGCGTCGATCCAGAAATGCACCAAACGACTTGGGCCAGCGACTGTGCGATCGAATTCCTTTCGAAAAAGCGGTCCGACGAACAGCCTTGGTTGCTGAACCTCAATATCTATGATCCGCATCCACCGTTCATTCCGCCAAAGCGATATGCCGACCAATTCGATCCCGCGGATATGCCTGGGCCTCACTTTCGCGAGACAGACCTGGCGCATCAACGCAAACTGTCGGTTCTCGACTTCCAGGACGAGGTTCGCACACCGGCCGAGCACGATGCGCATCGCGTGCAAGCCTTGTACTACGCAATGATCGCGCAAATCGACGATCAGTTTGCAAGAATCCTCGACGCACTCGATCGAACCGGCCAGCGCGAAAACACTGTGATCATCTTTACCAGCGATCACGGCGAAACACTTGGCGATCATGGTTTGATGTACAAGGGATGCCGATTCTACGAAGGCCTCGTGCGGGTACCACTGATTTTTAGCTGGCCGGGACAGTTCCAGCAGGGCTTGATCAGCAACGGCCTGACCGAACTGATGGACCTGACATCAACATTGATGCAAATCAGCGGGCTGGAAGTCGCCGAATACATGCAAGGCATCAGCCTGTTGCCGATCCTGCGTGGGGAAGCCGACCCTGGACACGTCCATGACTTCGTCCGCAGCGAGTATTTCGACGCGTTGGACCCATTCTTTACCGGTGGGACGGGAACCTTTGGGACGATGTACCGCACGCCGCAGCACAAGCTTTGCATGTATCACGATCACGGTCTTGGTGAGCTTTACGACCTGGACGCCGACCCATGGGAACACAACGACTTGTGGGACTCGCCGGAACATCAAAACATCAAGAACGAATTGATTCGAGACGCGTTCGATGCCCACGTCGTCTTGACGACCGACATGGGATCGGACCGAATCGCGCCGATGTAATCACCGGCGTCGATCAACGTCATCATCGCATCGGTGCCGGTCTTGTGGACGGACCGACCGCGACATGCCCCAGGCGGACTATTTTGCCTGTCGGTTCACGGGTTCATCCACGACGATCGCTGCCGGAAAATCTGCCGACTTCTCTCCACCGCGATCGTCCCACCGCTTGTTCTGAGATCTCCCTGCCGGCTGGTTCATGGGGATATCCATTCCGCCGGCTTCGCCCAACATCGCGTACAACTTGTTTTCAAGTTCCTTGGCGACCGATTGGTACTCGGGATCGTTGATTAAGTTGCTCGTCTCGTCCGGGTCGGTGGTGAGATCATATAGTTCGTCGACATCCCACAGACCGTAATACGTGATGTACTTGAACCGATCACCGCGAAGTGCGAACTGAGTCGGAGACTGGGGAAAGTTCTTTTCCCAATAGTAAACGTAAAGAAAGTAGTCCCGCCAATTTATGTCGGGCCGGTTGGGCAAATCTAGAAAACTGCGGCCGTCCATGTATTCGGGCGTCTGCAATCCTGCCGCATGCAAGATCGTCGGTCCGATATCGATATTTCCGATCACATTCTCCACGACGGTTCCGCCGGAGAACAACGACGGACACTGCATCATCATCGGCACGCGAATGGACGCCTCGTACGAAACGCGTTTGTCGATCAGTCCGTGTTCGCCCCACATGAATCCGTTGTCGCCCATGTAGACGACCAACGTTTCGTCATGGATTCCCATGTCCTTTAGCTGCTGCAGAACTCGACCGACGCTGTCGTCAACGGCGAGAAGCGATTCGCAGTATCGCCGATACAAGTAGTCCAAGCCGTTGTCGCTGTGGTAGCTAAAATCGATCCCATGCCAGCTGTTGCGTTGGTCGCGAACCCAACGAGGTGCATTTTTTTCGGCGGTGATATCTTCGCCGCGAGGCAGAAAACTAAGATCCGCGTTCGCGTATCGATCTGCATGTCGCTCGGCAGGTGTAAAGTTTGAGTGGACAGCTTTATGCGACAGGTACAGAAAGAAAGGTTGGTCCGAACTCTCTTGTTCTTTTAGCCAATCGATCGCATAGTCGGTCAGTTCGTCGGTGATGTAACCTTTTTGTTTGACGCGTTCGCCATTGACGTTCAGCGTGTAATTCGGGTTGGGCGGCAAGTAATTTCCCTGACCACGAAAACTGATCCAATGATCAAACCCCGGTCGCGGGCCATCGTCATGTCCGCCCATATGCCACTTTCCGATGAACCCAGTCGTGTAGCCGGCGCGCTGCAAGTACTGAGGAAAGAAGAGGGTTCCTTCAGGCACCAAACGGTTGTTATCGATCACTCGATGCTTGTGTGTGTACAGTCCCGTCAAAATCGACGCACGACTGGGGCTGCACAGTGACGTGGTCACAAATGCGTTCTTGAGGTGAACCCCATTAGAGGCTAGAGAATCCAGGTGAGGAGTTTCAAGAAAAGGATGCCCCATGAATCCCATCGCGTCGAACCGATGGTCGTCGGTCAGAATAAAAACAACATTGCGAGGCGTGACGTCATCGCGTTTCGCTGTTTCGGGAAGCTCGTTAGCCACCCCGACGTCGACGGCAACCAAACCGAAAACAACAAGGTTCAGGACGATGAAAAAAGTCCGGTAAATACTCACGCGCGATACTCCAGTGAACGGTTCAATCTAATGACACCGAGTATAGCTTCAACGTATTCGATTCCCAATTCCAAGGCCGCGGGATCGCATCCAAGGCCGCAGGATCGCGACTTAGCCCCGCCAATCGGCCGCGAATTCACATGCTGTTCCAAACGAGTTATCGACTGGTTGCAAAGTTCGGAAGGAAACCGTTGGAAAAGTCGGTAAAGTTCACCGCACCGTCTTCGTTAAGGTCCAAGTCCCAGCGGAACGCGGCGCCGGCCCCGGCTTGCGTGGTCGCAAACGCAGGTAAGAAGTGTTGGGAAAAATCAGTGAAATTGACACTGCCGTCGCCGTTAGAATCGCCGTACCGACGGAAGAAGTCGTCCGCCGCGTCATCGCCGTAAACGTAGTCGCCTGCCATGCCAAGCCCGCCGGCAATTGCCGACACCTGCGATCCATCGATATCCAATCGATAATTCCCATCCGCAAGCGAACCGCCAGAGACCAAACTGATCGAGACGATGGTAACTGGACCAGTGCTATCGGACGATATTGCTAGTCCGGTGACCGGCGTGCTACCGGGACTGGCAGTGGTACCAAGATTGGTGAGAGAGAATGCCGACGGCGGTGCATCAACAAGCGTGTCAAACACTACCTCGACCTTCGTGACCGCAGATCGCGTTACGGCGCCTTCGTTGATGATCACGGAATCGACCGAAGGCGCGTCGTCATTGACGATCGTGATCGTCCGTGGGCCACCGGTGATCGGTCCCGAGTTAGCACTGGTGACGATAATATCGAAAGTCTCATCGGACTCTGGAATCAAGTCACCGACGATGGGCACCGTGACGACTTCGACGCCATCGTTGAGGCCAAAGTTCACAGTCCCACTTGGATAGACGCCGCCCACATCATCGAGATCGATCGGATTGACTCCGCTGGGAACCACCTGCCAATCGGCGGACGCTGTTTTCCCGCGATTGCCAGTTCGAACGATATTGAACTGCACCGACTGCGATCCGCCATCGCCCTCGGTAATGACTTTGGGCGTCAAGATGGCTCGCGCCGGCAGCGTCACATCGACCGTGGACCAAGTCTCAAAGTCGTTCGGATTCATTCGTCGCAAGAAGTCCCAGTTTTGGCCGTCGACGCTGTATTCCAAAATAATGAACTTGCCGTTCTCAACATTGTCTGCACCGTTGCCGTTCGCTCCCGTTCCGTCACCCAAAATAATATCGAACGACAACACCGCGCCGCTGGTCGGCTGAAGCCCCACGGTCGTCGCGACACGATCACCGCTGCCACGCATCAACAACTTATTCCCATCCGACCCGGGAAAAATTGTCGTACTAGAATTGACGTTGGCATTTTCGAGATCTGCCCAAAGAGACGCATCAATGGACGGATCAAAATCTTCGCTGAACGATGTGCCGGACAGTGAAACATTGTCGATGGCCCACGCATCAGCATTGTTCGAACCGTTGCGATTTTGCCTCCATCGGAACTGCACCTGATCGATCACAGAAACCGGCGATTCGTCTTCGAAAATGATTCCTCGCTGAGACGGCGTTCCGGAATCGACCAACGCGGTATTAGGCCCACTAGCGCCGGTGACAACGACACTGAAACTCTCATCGCCTTCGACGTCCAAGTCCGCGGCCAGCAGAATGTCAATTTGCTTCTCGGTTTCGCCCGGGGAAAACGTTACCGTCCCCTGAGGGCGAACGCCGCCGGCGAAATCGGCATTGTTGGCGGCATTGCTGAACCCACCGTACTGCACTTGCCAATTTGCGGACGTTGTGACCGATGTATCACCCCGCCGGAACAAGGTGTACGTGTAGGAAGCGGCGCCCGTTGATGGATCGCCTTCTTCTTTTGTCGAATCAGCAGTATTGATCGATGCCACGCCGTGAGACGACTCATCGGACAGAATGGTTGCATCGGCTACGGAGTCCGAGATAGTCCATCCGCTGGTCGGATTACTGATGACAACTTGGAAGTGCTCGTCCCGCTCAAAGACACTATCGCCGGCGACGTCTATCGTAAAATCGACGGATGGTTGGCCGGCTGGAATTGTGATGACACCTGTTTCCAATGTTCCACTGACGAAGTCCGCAGGGCTGACGGTGAAGGGTTGGACGTTGTTGTCCGCCTCGGGACTGGCCGTCACTACCGCATAATCAACTTGCACGGACGATCCGCCAGCGCCGAGTCGCGAAACACGGAATGTGAACGGAGTCGAACCCGAGGTGCCTTCGCTTTTTTCGCTGTCCTGCGGCGCAATGCTAATCAAGTTTGTCGCCGCGGCCGCGCGGGTGCCGGTAATCCAATATTGCCCCAGACTTGCATAGTCAGAATAGCCCACCGGTCCGGAGACATCCCACGGAACGGTCGTCTCGGGCCCCGTGTAGTCGACTTCGCCAGGGTCAATCACTTTATCGAGAGCAGCGTTGTAAAATCCGTGCGTGCCGACGCCTTCGACCTTGAGAAAGTACTTGCCTGCGGCCAAGGTCACATTGCTGAAACTGGCCGTGGTATTGCCGGAGGGATTCGACTCAGCGACCAGCAGACCAGCGGCATCATAAATCCCAGCCCAAACGTCTAAATTCTGATAGTTCTCGTGAGGGCTGATGGTGAACGAAACGTTGCCCGCGGCCGTCTCGAACGAGAACAAATCGACGTCGGTATTACGCTCGATAATACCGAAGCTGCTTAATCCCGTACGGCCAGAAATCTGCAGCGGCGTCGCAACGGCAAAGGTGTTGCCGTGATCGTCGTCGCGGTACCCAAACCCGTTCTGGCTGACGATCCGATTCAAATCGTCTTGCTGCTGGTTCGCGTTGAAATAGTCGCCGTTGGAAAACGTCGTGATCTTGGTTCCAAACGATGAGCCCATGATTGGTGCCCAGGCGGTGTCGCCCGTTCCATGACCACTGTAATAGGTCGTGCCTCCGGTTAGCCCGTCGTGTGACAAGCTGACCGCATGACCGATTTCATGACTCTGCGTGTTGCCGCCGCCATTGATGCCTTTGTTGAAATTGTAGGCCGGCAAGTCTGATGCGGAATCGAATGAGCCGACATAGGCCACACCACCGCAACCGGAGCAAACTTGATTTGTATTAGAAGTATGAATCGAACGGATGCCATATTCGAAATCGGTGCCATTTGCTCGACGTAGCGCTTCGGTCCCGGGATCTTCCGTCGTCACGTCAACGTCAAAAGGCGCATAGTCTTCCGCGACCAAACGCCAAATCTCGCGAATCTGATTCAGCTCGCTATTATTAAAGACCCCCGGGTTGCTGTTTCGGTCGTAGGCAATGTCGATCAACGTTGGAATGCCGGTCCCGTTATTCCAATTCGTGTTTTCGGTGATCGCCCCATCAAAGTCCAAGAAGATCTTGTAGGTCGAATCCGGATTGCTGTGCAAACGGAACGTATCATCATTGGTGAGCGGTGCGTCGGCAGGGCCGTCGCCATCGTCATCCTCGGCGAACGGAAAATCGTTTTCGACGCGGTCACCGTTGGACAATTCGTACTCTTCCCAGTCATTGATCACCGGTGACGTCAGCACAACAGCGTCCTCTGGCGAAAAGATCGGTACGATCGTCGGTGAAGGACTCAATTGGGCAGCCAGCAGCATTCGCTGCTCAAGTAGCTCGGCCCTTAGTTTCCGGCGGGCGGGTTGGAACTTGACCACAGATTCGGATCGGCGAGCTCTCGGGTTGTGTTTTCTTTTCATGGTTGGACTCGCCTTAATCAGAACATGCTGGATGGAATCGATTCACGAACCCGCCACGGGCCGGAATCCGGCGAAACGCAGGGCAGAGAACCGAAGCCGCTATCGATAAGTTCCGTAAGATTCTGATCCATCGCATGCCCGGGCGAAAGAGTGCAAAGCCCGCATACTCGCCATTATCCGTCCTGTTACGGAAAACACTCAACATTTACAACGCTCTGAGCAGCTCTCAGATAAACCCGCATGCTCACTCGAGCCGTTTGCGGACTCAATCCCGCCGATTCGGAAACCGATGCGGCCATCGGTCTCGGGGCGATCAAAAGGAACGCTGCCCGCCGAGGCACGCCCCAAGGCATACTACTTCTGGCCAAGGCATGATACTTCTGGGGCCGATTCGTGCCTGGATTGGTTTGGAACCGATCTCTCAACAAAAAAACCCCAGCAACCCGATGGGATTGCTGGGGCATTAGTTGATCAAACGTGAAGCCGAATTCGGCTTACAGCTCTTCCTGGATCGTTTCCTTGGAAGCCTTCGTTCCAAGTGCACCCCAAAGACCGTATGGGCTTTGCGATCCTGGAACGTTCACGCTGTTGCTGCCAGCCACACCAACGTAGACCGTTGGAGCGTTGCTGTTGCCAGCCTCGATCGAATCGGTGATGAACTTGACCGCTCCATCACCCATCAGAACGTGCACGCCACCTTGGTGACGGCTACTTGCAGTCCAAGTTCCGTTGGAAAGAACACCATTGTTCAGGCACAATTCTTTGTTCGGCGGAAGGACCGTGTTGAAACCACTGTAGATACCATGAGCGTGGTGATAACGGTATCCACGTCTTGCTTCGGCTCCACCATCAAGAGTTGCTGCGGCGCTCCAAAACTGTGGGCGAAGTGGATCGATTTCGCCAGCGATCTCACGACAAAAGTTAGGATTGTCGTAGACACCTGGTACGTTGCCGTTCATGCCGTTGGCGTGTGTTCGGACATCGCGGTCACCCAGGTCGGTTGCGATTTCACCAGCGATCACCGTATTGGCAAGACCATCAAGGATATCGCGGAAAGCCGTTTTCGATCGCGGAACGAATGCACCACGACAAGATTCACGAGTCCGTTGAGCTTGGCCGCTAGTCGCATCCCACATCGAGGTCATGCCGTTGTAGCCACGTGGGCCACGGTTGGTGAAGTGCATGCCGTCACCGATACAAGCGGCATAGTTGGTTCGACCCTGTGCCGGGAAACCGCGGCCTGGATCACTCGGGCAGCGAAGGGTTGGAATCTCAGTCAACCAAGGCTCGTAACGAGTCATGTTGTGGCTGCCGAGTCCCTTGTTTGGACTTGGGCCCATCGCTTGGAAGAACGGTGGCATTCCGTCAGCAATTCCGGTCGCTGGGTCTGGCGGATCAAGCGGGTTGCTGATCTGCTCCCAAAGCGCTTGCTGCTCGAAGAACGGCAGCAAACCGACAAGGTAACTGAGCGATTCGCCATTGTTGGCGTTCGGGGGATCGTTGCTCCAGTTTGCCGTCGGGGCGGATGTTCCGCCGAAGTGCTGGGGCAGTCGATTGTAGGCAGAGTGGTAGTTATGAACGGCCAAACCAATTTGCTTGAAATTGTTGCTGCAGCTCATACGACGAGCCGCTTCGCGTGCAGCCTGAACGGCTGGCAACAGCAAACCGACAAGCACGCCGATGATTGCAATCACGACGAGCAGTTCCACGAGTGTGAAACCCTGATTTCTAGCTTTCTTCATTAAGATTACCTGTTATGAGAGACAAGAACGTAGGAAAAATATCGAGCGTCAACCGGACGCCAATGCAGCGACTGGCGTTTACTCGCCGTCATCAACTGCTTCTTCGGTCGCGTTTGCGATTTCAGGGTTTTCGGAAAGGAACTGGCTGAGCTCATCTTGGGATGCAGCAGCCGGTTCGCCCGAATCGCCACCGGTGTCACATCCGGCGATGCCAAAGGTCAGCGAAACCAAACAGACACCGAGAATTTTTGTGTAAAAAGCCATAAAAGTACGTATTCCTATAACAGAGATTGCTGGAGTTCCGCTCCGCCCGGAATGCCGCGTCACTAAAGAACGCGAGACCGAGAGCGTAAAACCGCAGCGGTAAATTTGGTTGGTTTGTGTTTCTTCAGCGATCAAGTGAATCGCTTACGCGGAAGAATCGCGTTGTCACGGCGTTAACTGCACTCGAAAAGGCAAGCAAGCCTGACGAAAGAAAAGTTCCGGGAGGAAAGGGATCACAGCCTCGAAGCTGCCCTAAGCTCTGACCGTAAAAGCATTTTATTGCAGTCTAAAAAGCTGTCAAGCGACAATGAGCGCCCTTAGTGGTCGCCTGTCGGGGGGAAGCACGATAGTCACCGTGCATTAATACCGATCGGTCTGAATATCCGGGACCGCGAGATATCTGGGACCGCGAAGGGCAACGCCGAGATACTGAAACGACAGCTGCTCGGTAATTCAGATACACGGTTTTGGGCACTCGGTGATTGGCACTCGGTTTTGAGCGGGCTACTGAACCGGTCCGGGGTAACCCGCTAACAGGTTGTCCAAGAACAAAATGGTGCTTCGATAACGTTCCGACGGGACCGATCGAAACGCGTTTCGATCAGACAACACGCTTCGACATCTCGCCAGATTCGGAAACATTTTCTGCACTTGTTCGACCGTCACTTCACCGTTGTCAATCAGCTTTGCGCGCTCCACGATTGAATTGGCCAGTGTCATGGTGGTTGATAGCGCCACATGTGGCCGGTTCGCCTGAACTGCGGCGACCGTTTCAAAGTAAGCGACACTTTCGGATCCCAAGGACGGTGCCGCCTCTGCCGCGATGACCAGAGCTTCGCGCCCGAGCCGGACCGATTCCGGTCCCATGTCACTGATTCGCCAAACGATGCGCAAACGTGACGCCAGCCCGTAACCGATATCGTCGGGCTCAAATTTCGAAAGCACCTCTTCGTACTCTTTGATCGCTGGGACCCCTTCGTTGTTGGGCATCAGCAGCAACTCAACCGCTTTGTACAATTCCGCGAGACGACCTTCGAGCCTAGAAATCAAATCCTTTTTGCGTTTTTCATCCAGTTCCGTAATCGATCCCAAGGCCGAGTACGCCAGCAACAAGTAGGCGGGCCGCGGATCATCAGGATCTAGCTTTGCGGCCCTTTCCAATTCGCTTTCCCATTCCTCGACATCGCCGCGAAATTGCGCGAGCGACGAGTTCAGCAGCGCGAGATCGATGGGATCGGAAATATGATCCTTGGCCTTAGGCGATTCGATTGTCGTACGAGCTCGCAAACGAATCGCCATGGCTCGATAATTGATCGTGGGGCAAAGCGATTCGAGACCGTCGGAATAATACTGCAATGGCTCCCAGCGGTGCATGTCCTTTTGCACTTGCTGGGCTTCGGGCTTCATTCGGCTCAGCAGATGCGGTGCTCGCATGGCCAGCAAGTTGAACTCGTCTGTGATCGGCGGCGCACCGTTGCTGAACTCTCGCACGGCGACTTCGTCCATTTTCAGGAACGACAGCAGGTCGGTCGGCTTGATCATTCCAAAGGCTCGATAAAATGCCCTATCCTCGCGCGGGTAACGCAAGTAGTTTTCGCTGGTCATTTCTGGCTCGATCGGCTGATCCGAAGAAACGAACATCATGCTGCCCGGAGTCGGTTCATAGATTCGCATGTGCGGAAAGACTTCCAGCAGGCCTGCCGCCATCGAACGCGTTAATTCGAGATCGAGGAATTGCGTGTCCATCCACTGTAAGAAAATGCCGCCCGGAAGCAGATGGTCGCGAGCGATCTGATTGAACTCGCGGGTATACAGATGCGAAGCCCCGGCGGTCCAAGGGTGCGATGGCTGCGACACGATATAGTCGTATTTCTTTGTGGTCAGAGCCAAACCATTGCGGCCATCGTTCAGCACGACATTGATGCGAGGATCGGCAAGAGGATCGCGTTGACGTGCATTTCGGATCCGGCGATTCGCGTCCACCACGGCGGGTTCCAGCTCGAATACATCAAACTGCTTGACCGACGGCGGGACGAATGATGCTGCCGTCCCACCGCCAAGCCCAATCACCAGCATGGTTTCGCCACCGGGTCGGACCAACGGCGGCAAAGCCGACAACCAAGCCCCGTCCGAGCTGAAGGGGAGTCCCGCGCCACGAAAGGATGCGGCGGCTTCGGGCAATCCGTTGGTCTGGAACCGGAACCCCGTCTCCTGTTGAAATACCGTGACCGTCGCCGAACGGCCCACCTCGTTAAAAACGAAATCACCATGCGTCATCGGCCCGGGCAGTGCCGAGACGCGCAGCACGTTCTCAGGCGCCACCGGAATGCTCATCAACATACAAGCGAGCGTCACGACGCCCGCAGCGGCATGCCCTTTGGGCAGCCGCATCACCATCACGATCGTGATCGCCAGGAGACCGTTCAAAAGAATCGCAAGAATGGTGGCGCCGTGGTATTCCAGCACGGGCAAGATGAACATTCCCGTAAGTAGCGATCCGGCGATGGCGCCAATCGTATTCCAGAAATACACCTTGGCCGAACCGCGCGACGCGTCACGTTCGTCTTTGGCAAAAATACGGATCGCCAACGGAAACGTCGCGCCGATACAAGTTGCCGAAGGCAAAAGAATGGCAATCGATATTGCAACCTGTGCCAGCGTCGCGTGATTCCCCCCGAGGCCCTCGAGAGACCACGCGGACATGACGTTGATCGACCAGAACGCCACCAGCGCGAACACACCGGTGAGCGCCTGTGCGTAGACGAATAAGATGGCCGCACGTTTGCGATCGGTCGCGAGCCGTGCCGCGATCCCACCGCCCAGCGCAATGCCCAACAGAAACCCAGCCAGCATGGTCGCAAACGCAAAGATGCTGCCGCCGAGGCTATGGCCAAGCATTCGCGTAAAAACGATTTCGTAACAAAACGAAATCGAGCCGGAAATGGCGGCGAACCACAAAATGGATTCATAGGGAACGGGCGTGCCAGATTCCCGCGTGCCACTTACCGACGTGCTGGACTTTACCGGCGTGCCGGACTGTTCGCGCCGATCCGACTTTTTCTTGCCAGCGCGGGTCGATGCAAGTTGATTGCCGGTTCCTTCACCCGTTGTCGCATCCGTGATATCTGCATCCGTGATACCTGCATCGGAAGTTTCGACGTGTCCCGCCGGGATTTCCTTCAAACCCAGGTAGACCAGTGCAAAGACGGCGAGATTCACCCCCGCACCGACCCAGGTTGTCCGCCCGAGACCGAGTGCCGGCAGACAGAGGAACGCGGCCGACAACGTGCCGACGACGGCGCCAAGCGTATTGATCGCGTACAGCAACCCGATGCGTGGCCCCAATTCCTGATCATTGCGAACGACATACTTTGCCAACAGCGGCAACGTGGCTCCCATCATCGCCGTTGGCGGCAAAATCAGGGCGAATGCCGAAACCAGCCCGAACAGGACCATCGGCAGACTGCCGGCCGGGGGCGGTTCGGTTGCGCCGCCAAAAAATTTCACTTGCAGCGACTGGACCAGAGACAACCCCAGCGGCATCGCCAAGGCACAGATCGCGATGCCCGCCTCCAACACGCCGTAGGTCAGCAGGGGTCGCCGGATCGCACCGGCGGTTCGACTGGCCACCCATGCACCAAATGAGAGCCCACCCATGTACGCGCCCAAGATCACCGCGAGAGCTTGTTCGGACGTCCCCAAGATGATTGCGAATTGCCGCAGCCATACCGTCTCGTACAACAGGGCCGCGAATCCGGAAAGTAAAAAACAGAGACAGACGACAAGAAAAGTTCGTTTTTGATCGACGCCAGCGCGACCATCGTTCGTATCAGTCATAAAAGAAAAGTCCGCAGTTTCCAAAAATTACGGGAATGAATTCGACTCCTAATATCTCAAGCATAGTGGATATCGACGCCGCAATCGGAACCCGGGCGCTCCCGCGGCCTTATATTGCTATTCTGTTAAGTGCAAACAAGACTCGGCTTAACTTGATCGGCGAATGTATCGCATGCGTTCCACGGCGGAAGCGGCGCTCATCGGCGAAACTCAATACATCGGCGGAAACCCACATCGGCGGAAACCCTGCGCGTTTCCTCCGATTGTCTCACCTAGGAAGGATTAATGTATGTCGGCAGACGACTTGGCCGGTACTCAGTCGGACGGACTTCAGTCCAACGGATCACAATCGATCGCATCAGAGAGCCCGCTGAGTCAGGCGGACGCTGGCCGGTTGCACGAGGCACGTGAAAAAATCTTGCGCGAGTTGGGCAAGATTATCGTGGGCCAAGAAGACGTGATCGAAGAAATCTTGATCTGCCTGTTCAGCCGTGGCCACGTCATGCTGGAAGGTGTCCCCGGCTTGGCCAAGACGCTGATGATCAGCACGCTTGCCCAAACACTGGATTTGTCCTTCAGTCGCATTCAATTCACACCCGACCTGATGCCGGCCGACGTGACGGGAACCGAGATTATCGAAGAGGACCGATCGTCGGGGCGACGTGATTTCAGGTTCATGGAAGGCCCGTTATTCGCCAACGTTGTGCTCGCGGACGAAATCAACCGGACTCCGCCCAAGACTCAGGCCGCTTTGCTGGAGGCGATGCAGGAACGACAAGTCACCGTCGGCAAGACGCGGCATCCGCTCTCGGACCCGTTTTTCGTACTCGCAACCCAAAACCCGATCGAACAAGAGGGCACCTATCCGCTGCCGGAGGCGCAGCAAGACCGGTTCATGTTTAAAGTCTTTGTCGAATACCCGTCGTTTGACGAAGAGTTTGAGGTCGCGCGGCGGACGACCGGATCGAGTTCAGAAAAAGTCGAACCAGTCCTGGGCGCTGAAGACATTCTGCGATTACAGGAGTTGGTGCGTCAGGTTCCCGTCAGCGATCACGTCGTGCGTTACGCGTTGTCACTGGTGCGTCAAACACGTGTGGGCAGCGATGGGGTTCCCGAGTTTGTCGACGACCTGGTCGGCTGGGGCGCCGGTCCACGCGCGGTGCAGTTCTTGATTCTTGGCGGCAAAGCCCGCGCTTTGCTGGCCGGCCGATTTCATGTCCAAGTCGAAGACATCCAGGCACTCGCCGCGCCCGTGCTGCGACACCGCATGGTGGTGAACTTTGCGGCCGAGAGCGACGGAGTGACAAGCGACCAGGTGATCCAGCGGATCATTGATGCAACACCAACGACCGAGGACGAACTTTCTCAAGATGCCCGATTCCAAAAGATATTTGCGTCCTGAGGTTACGACGCGAATCCGGCGATTGGAACTGACGGCACGACGAGTGGTCGAAGGTTTCTTGTCGGGAATGCACCGTAGTCCTTACTTCGGCCAGTCGATCGAATTCCTGCAACACCGCCAGTACACACGCGGTGACGAGATTCGACACATCGACTGGAAGGTGTACGCGCGTCAAGACCGTCTGCACATCAAGCAATACGAAGAGGAAACCAACCTGCGATTGACGTTGATGGTCGATCGCAGTGGCAGCATGGCCTACGGCGACGGTGAAGCGAACAAGTTCGATTACTCGGCATCGTTGGCGGCATCACTGGCGTATCTCGCGCTGAGGCAAAAAGATGCCACGGGGCTATTCACGTTCGATAGTGATATCGTGGGAACGGTGCCGGCAAAGAGCAATCAACAACAACTCACTCGGATCCTCTCGCTGCTCGATTCGGTCGGCGCCGATGGGCGAACCGATTTACCCCGCGTCGCGAAACAAATCGCGCAGGGCATCCCCAAACGTGGCCTGATCGTCATCATCAGCGATCTGTTGGGCGTCGATTCGTTGGTCGATGGATTAAAAGTGCTGCGGCAACGCGGTCACGATGTCGCGCTTTTTCATGTGCTGCATGACGACGAAGTGAATTTCGAATTCAACGGGGCGACCCGGTTCGAAGGCCTCGAGACGGATGATTTTTTGAACTGCAATCCCAGGGCACTTCGTGAAGGCTACCTCGAGGCGCTCGACGCGTTTCTGGAGCAGACCAAAAAAGCCTGTGGCCGACTGTCGATCGATTACATGCTGGTCAAAACGAGCGAACCGCTTGATGCGGTCCTGGCAAAATTCTTGGCCGGCCGATTGTCACTGCCCAACTTACGAAAATAGTCAACCGAAAAGACGGACACGATTCGCTTGTTTCTTTACCCCGCATTACTGCTCGGCTTTCTGTTTGTCGGTGTTCCGTTATTGGTTCACCTGATCAACATGCTTAGGCACCGCCGTCGACGTTGGGCGGCGATGGACTTCCTGCTCGCCAGCTATCGAAAGCAGAAAAAATGGATACGGCTGCGACAACTATTGCTGTTGCTGTCTCGTCTGGCGGTGGCCGCGCTGCTGATCGCCATGTTGTGTGGATGGAGCGGCGGCAATCGATTGCTTGGCGCTCTCGGGGGTCGCACGACGCATCATGTCGTGATCCTTGATGACAGTTATTCGATGGGAGACGCCAGTGGCGGATCGACGGCTTACTCACGTTCGTTACAGGCATTGCAGGACTTGACGCGCCGACTTGCCAGCGAAGACGGCAACCACCAACTGACCGTGATGCGGGCCAGTCGTGCCGCACTTGCGGTTCGTGGCGGCAGCGAAGCCGGCGATTCCGCGGCGGACCTTTCGGCACAAACGATTTCCTCCGACGCCCGCTTGATCAATCGTGTGATGGCAACGCAGGCGTCTTCGGTGCGGACCGATATTACCGCCGCAGCCGAGTTGGCCGCAGAATTGGTTCGATCAACGCCGGCCGATTCGAAGTACATCTACATCGCAAGTGACTTTCGGCAACGTGATTGGCAGTCACCCGAGCGACTGGCCGAGTCGCTTCGCGGTGTCGAAGCCGACGAGGTCGAAGTGCGAATGATTGACTGTGCCGCGCCGCCGATCGGCAATCTGGGAATCACCAACGTCGCTGCCAGTGAAGACGTGTGGGTCGCGGGAGTCCCCGTCGTCGTCCGTGTTACCGTCCATAATTACGGCGATGCCCCCGTGCGAAATGTCTCAGTCGCCTGTCGAGTGATTCGGTATTCCTCGGAAGTGCAAGTTGCCGATCCGACACGACAATTCAGCGGCGAGGTTGAATCGCTGCCGGCGCTACTGATCGAATCGCTTGCCGCCGATGCCGAAATCACCAAGTCGTTTCAAGTGTTCGTGACCGAAACCGGTACCCATGCGATTGAGGTTTCATTGCCCGATGATGCATTGTCGATCGACAACACGCGCAGCTGCACCTTGCCGCTGTCGGACGCCGAAAAGGTACTGATCATCGACGGCGACGACACCGATCCGCGTGGCGCTTATCACGTCGCGGCGGTCTTGAATCCAGGCAGCCAAGTGCGAATCGGTGCGATTCCCGACGTGCAACCGACGTCTTTTCTGAGATCGATTTCGCTCGAAACCTTAGCCTCGTACCGCGCGGTGTACTTGATCGACGTCCCCACCATTAGCGCATCGGCCGCCGACGCGCTTCGGCAGTACGTCATGCGAGGCGGCGGCCTTGCTTTCTTCTTAGGTTCGGCGGTACGCAGCGAAGATTACAACCGCGAACTGTACGACGACGGCCGCTATTTGTTGCCGGGACGACTGGCCAAGCCGATTCCCTTGCCTCGGTCGGTCGAGCGAACATCGGGCGATATTATTTTCGCGGAACGCTCGTCCTATCTGGATCCACTCAGCGGCAGTGGCGATGCCGCATTCGCGCTGGTCGGCGTCGCGCAGTCTTGGTCGATCGAGGCGGAGTCTCTGGAACCGGAAAATTCGCCCGGCAGTGCCAACCCAACGCCAGAGACGAACCCAACGCTAGCGACGAATCAGCGCGACGACGTCATCAAACCGCGTATCCGTAAAGTCCTGGATCGAGTCGACGGACAACCAATGGTGTTGCAACACGATCTTGGCCGAGGCCGCGTAGTCACGGTCACAAGCGGGCTTGATGGCAGCTGGACCAACTGGCCCAGTGACCCGACCTTTGTCCCGTTCTTGCTGTTGACCAACGCGACGCTGTGGGGCGGAGCCGCAGCGCCGACCAGTCGCATCGTCGACGAGTCGCTCGTTCGCGTCCTGTCGTCGGTCGATTACGCGCCAGAGGCGTCGTACTTGCCGGCCACCGATGAACCGCCACGTGTGGCAATCGACGTGACCGCCCAAGACGTCGACTCGGATGCATCGCCCAGCCCTGAAAGTGACGCCGAGCATCGTGGCGCCGTTATCCGCGTCGGATTTGATCCCAGTGAGATGGTCATCGATGGTGATGACAACGTCAATGAAATTTTGCGGCCGGGTGTGTCCGAATGGATGCTGACCCGCAGCGATGGCAGCACGACCGTCGTTCCGGTTGCGTCAGTGATTCGCACGGGCGAGGGCGATTTGAAACGGGCCGAGCAAGCCGAGATCGCTCAAGAATTGATGCCATTGAAAGTCAAGTTTGTCAGCAGCAGTGTGTGGAGCGAAGAGAATCGTACGGCCGGCAGTTCGACGTTTGCCTTGGTTCTATTGGGACTGTTAGGACTGGTGCTCGCTGCCGAACAATTGCTCGCGTACTTGGCTAGCTATCACGTTTCGACGGCACATCGTGGTGCCTCATCCATGGGGAGTCTGAAACGATGACTCAGCTAAGTCTCTTATCACTCGGCATGGCGCAAAGCGGTGCCCCGCAAAGCGCACGTCAGATCGTTTACGAGTTTGCACGTGCGACTTCACTAGAAGGCTGGTGGGTATGGGCATTGCTGTTGGGCAGCATCGCTGCGCTGTTGGTCTTGAGTGCACGATTTTATCGACGTGATGTCAACGAGTTACCTGCCACTGTGGGATGGACGTTGATCGCGCTGCGTCTGGTTGCGATCGCCGGATTGATTTTCTTTTTCTTTGATCTGCAGCGGCGAACGCAACGTTTGGTCACGCGGCCCAGCGAGGTCGCTGTTCTGGTCGACACCAGTCAAAGCATGTCGTTGCCCGCCGATGCCGCCGCGTCCGGCGAAAGCCGATCACAACGTGTCCAGCGTTTACTTGCCGACACAAGCATGCTGGAAAAACTTGCCAAAGAACATCGAGTCAGTGTCTATACGTTTGACGAAACCTCCGAAGCACGACTGATCGAAACGCGAGGCAACCGGGCTCAAGGCGAAACGGATGTCGAATCGGATGAAACGTCCTCGGCCGCGGTGCCGGCGGCTCGACCGTGGGCGTGGATGGGTACCCTGTTTGTCGCGGCGGCTCTGTTACTTTCAGTGATCTCGTTGCTGGTCGGGGCAACGGGGCGCAGCAGCATCGTCGGCCCGATCTTGATCACCACGGCCGTGACGTTGGTCCTGGGGATTGTCTCACTCGGCGGCGCTTTCACGGTTGCCACACAAACGTCGCTGGCCAACTTGCTGGGGATCAATCAAGCGGGTTCTTCGGCACAGCAGGCGACGATCGACGATGACGACGACGTCAGCGACACCCCCGAACTTCGCGTGACCGATTGGGGACAAGAGATCGCCGCGGCCGGTGCGGAAAGCCGAATCGGTGACGCGATTCGCAGTGTGCTTGGCGATCACGATCCATCCACACTGGCGGGCATCGTGCTGGTCACCGACGGCCAGAACAACGGCGGCACCGATTCAAGTGTCGCCATCGCCGCGGCCCGGCGCAGCGCCGTCACGGTTTATCCGGTCGGGCTGGGCAGCAGCACCGCGCCGATCAACGTTCGCGTTGTCGATCTGGATGCACCGCGACGCGTTTATCCAGGCGACAAATTCGCCGTCACGGCGGTACTGCAAGCCAGCGGACAGAAGCCGTTGGAAGTCGACGTCCAATTGCTGGACGGACTCGATTCGGGTGAAGCGTCGCCGGGGGCGGGTGAAATCGTTGACTCGCAGCGGGTCAAAGTCGCCAGCGACGGGACATTGACCGGAATTCGTTTTGAGATCGAACCCGAATCGGTCGGTCAGCGCCGCTTGGCCGTGCGTGTCGTCGCTCCCCAAGAAGACCAAAACGCTCAAGACGATCTCCGCGACGCGCGTTACGAAGTCGTGTCGAGAAAACTGCGAGTGTTATTGATCGCCGGTGGACCGACGCGTGAGTATCGGTTTGTTCGCAACCTGTTGTATCGCGACGAATCGGTTGAACTGGACGCGTGGCTGCAAACCGGTCAAGCCGGCATGAGCCAAGACGCCGACAAAGTCTTGCAGTCGTTCCCACCCAATGCCGAAGCGTTATTTCAGTACGATGCGATCGCGCTATTCGATCCCGACTGGATGGCCATTAGCGCCGAGTCAATGAACTTGCTTGACCGTTGGTTGTCGCAACAGGCCGGTGGCATGATCATTGTCGCTGGTCCGGTCTATCATCCCCAGTGGACTCGCCTGCGAACCGATCCACGTGTTTCCAAGGTCGCCGGTTTTTTTCCCGTCAACATTTCCACTCGCGGGCCGCTGTTGGTCGGCGGACGGCAAGGGGGCGAGAACGCATGGCCACCGAAATTAACGCCGGAAGCAAGGCGAGCCGATTTCTTGTGGATCACCGGCGACCCGGCCGAGAGCGAACAAGCATGGGCTGATTTCAGCGGCGTGTACGACTACGTCGGCGTGCGTGATCCGAAACCAGGCGCAAAGGTCTATGCCTATTTCTCGGATCCGACAACGGAGGTCGGCGATTCGCTGCCGGTTTACATGGCCAGTCAGTTTTATGGCGCCGGGCGCGTTTACTTTCAAGGAAGTGGCGAGATGTGGCGTCTGCGTGGCGAAAGCGACTCGTACTTCGACAGCTATTACACCAAGTTATTACGCTGGGTCAGCGAAGGCCGCTTGCTGCGCGACAGCAACCGCGGCGTGCTATTGGTTGACTCATCACGAGCGATGGTTGGCGACACGATCACCGTCCGCGCGGTATTGACCGACGAACAATTCGAACCGCTCGATGTCACCGAAGTGAACGCCAAACTGTTGGCACCCGGCGGGCGCATCGATGACATTCGTCTTTTACCGCTCAAAGGCGAACCCCGTGCCGGCACATACGGTGGTCGTTTCATCGTTCGTGAAGCGGGCAGCTATGAGATTCGTTTAACGCTGGGCAACGCTTTGGATGAACAAGTATTGCGACAAAACGTCCAAGTCCGTTTGCCGACCGTGGAACTTGAGCGTCCCAAGCGTAACGATGATGCGCTGCTGCAGGTCGCGACTCTGACGGGCGGACGATACATGCCGATGGATCCCGAAACACAACCGGCCAATGTTGCGACAGAGCTAATCCAGTTGCTGCGGCCTCAACCCCAAACGACGATTCTGCCGGGCACGCCTGACCGCGATTTCACTCAGCGGCGCAACGCCGTCCTGATGTGGCTGATCGCTTCGGTGTTGACGATGGAGTGGATCGTCCGTCGCTTACACCGGCTCGCTTAGGAATCTGCTCTTTATGACTCAAACGCCCGAACTCGAATCGAGCCTCGTCGCACTGCTGCAGTCGCTTCGGCAGCGTGTGCGTCGATACGTGGTGTGGGATTCGCTGTTGGCGATCGCCGTCGTCGTGCTGGGTGCCTTCTGGATCGGGATCGCACTCGATTACGGCCCGGTGATGCTGGGCGGAACCGAGATGCCGCGATTGGCCCGCATGATTCTGTTGCTAATCCTGGGTGTACTGCTGCTGGCCATCGTTTCCAAGATGCTGATCGGACGACTGCGACGACCGTTACCCAATGACAGCTTGGCATTGTTGGTCGAGCGACATCACCCACAATTGGGCGGCCGACTTGTCACGGCGGTGCAACTGACGCGGCCGGATCGCACTGGCGATTCGCACGCACCTGAATTGCTCGATCGCGTCTGCCAGCAGGCTGCCGCGGCAGTGGACCGGGTCGACCCCAACCGTGTGTTCCGATGGCAGCCGCTGATTCATAAAGCCCTGATTGCCGCGCCACTGCTGTTCGCGGCGATTGTGCTGGCCATCGTCAGCCCACAAGCCTTTGGCCGCGCCGCCGGTCGACTTTCGCTGCTCAGCGACGATCCATGGCCGCGCCGGGCGTCGCTTGAGATGGTCGGGATCGAAATGCCCGTGATTTCGCCTGCCGAAGACGACATCAATGTTCCTGAACTGAAATCGTTTACGGACAAAACCATCCGGTTACCCATCGGCAGCGACGGTAGCTTGCGGATTCGTGCCGCCGCCAACGATGCGGAAGTCCCCGTCGTTTGCACGGTTCACTACTGGACCGACGAAGGCACGCGAGGTCAATCGAACATGCGACGCGTCGGCCGCGTTGTTGATGGTTATCAGTCATTCATTCTGGACGGTCCGCCGCTGGCCGGACTTAGTGAGTCGTTCACGATGAGCGTTCGCGGACTGGACGATCGCTTGGACGGATATCGCGTCGAAGCTGTGCCGCCGCCGGCACTGACAGACATGACAATCGATGTTCGCTACCCGGCTTACTTGCGGGACGACGCGAGCGACACCGTCGACTTGCAGACCCAGTACAAAGCCGGTTTGCGGATCAGCGAGGGCAGCGATGTGACCATGCGTGCGACCAGCAGTTTGCCGCTGGGTGAAATGCAAGTACTGATCAAGACCGACGCGGGCGAAGAACTTGTGACGGATATTGATTTTTCACAAAATCGCACGCAAGCGAATTTGCATCTTCCGCATTTTGATACCGCGACGGCCATACGCATTGTCCCCATCGACGTCGACGGCATTTCGGCGCAAGCGGCGTATCGATACTTTTTGGGCGTGGTTTTGGACCAACCACCGGAACTGAAACTTGACTTGCAGGGCATCGGAACGGCGGTCACGCCGATCGCAAGGCTGCCGATCGCCGTTCACGCGGTCGACGACTATGGCATCGAGTCATTAACCGTGTCGGTCGCTCCGGCCGCAGATTCGGAAGTGGATGGCGTCGCAAGCACTCAGCCTGATCTTGATCGCAGCGGTGAAGCGGTCACCGAACTGGACCTGCGTGACTTACAAGCTGCCGGGCAGATGCCGGAAATCAAACCCGGTGGCGCGATCAACGTGTTCGGCGAGGCCAGCGACCGATACGATCTCGGCGAATCACACCTCACTCGCAGCGAAGTGTTCCGGTTGCAGGTCGTGACCGCGGACAAACTGTTGTCACTGATGGAACGTCGTGAACTCGCCCTGCGAGCCAGATTGGAACAAACGATCGACGAGACGCGGAACCTGCGTGAGGCGTTGGACGTGTTGCGGCGACGTTCAATGGAGGCTGCCGAGACTGATGCTGTCGACGAGGCCCAACGGACTCGCGATCAACAGCTGCACCGATTGCGTTCCCAACAAAGCGGCTTACAAGCGAGTAAAACGGGCGAGGAACTGTCGGGAATCGCAGCCTCGCTGGACGACCTGTTGCAAGAAATGATCAACAACCGAGTCGACTCGGTGGACCGCCGCGAACGAATCGGAACAGGGGTCCGCGATCCGCTTCGCCAGATCATTGCGGAACCTCTGCGTCGTTTGCAGGTCCAAATCAAAGACGTCGAAGCGGCCGAACATCATTCCGCCGAAGCCGCCGAAAACGCCAAATTTGCCGTTGAGTCGGCGGAAGAAGTCTTATTGCGGCTCACTGAAGTTCTCGAGCGGATGCTTGACCTGGAAAGCTACAATGAAATCCTGGACATGGTCCGTGAACTGATCGATGACCAGCAGGAATTGCTGGACGAGACCAAACAAGAACGCAAAAAACGGGTCTTGGACCTCTTTAAAAACTGATGGTGAAGTTGATGGACCAATCCGTAACTCGAATCCGGCCGAAAACGATCTCGTTTGGTATCGCTTTTCTGCTTGCCGCCTCATTCTCTTGGGGGTTCACCGCTTCGCTGGCACAGGACGCTGGCTCGTTGCTGCAAGAGAACGGTTCTTCACCGCAGGAAACGGGCTCGGCGCCACAAAGCACAGGACTCGCCGAACGACAGACCGGCGTCGCCCAGCGATACCAACGACTCGAAGAACTGTTATTGCGTCTCGCTGATGTCGAGGCCACCGAGAATCCCGAGCGTGCAGCATTACTGCGACGCGCGGCGCGACAATCACGCGATCAATTCGTGCTGAACAAAATTCAATCGGCCTCCGACGCGCTACGCACGCAGCAGTTTCAGAGCGCGGTTGAAAATCAGGGTGACGCGACCGAGGGATTGCAGGCGATGCTGAAATTGCTGCTTAGCGAAGACCGATCCAAACGCATTCGCGACGAAAAGGAACGCATTGCCAATCTGATCAAGAACATCAAACGCATCGAGCGAGCCCAACGCAGCACCCGCGCAAAAGCCGAAAACGGTGCCGAGCTGGACGACGTTCTGAAAGACCAGCAGTCGATCGGTGATCGCAGCGAAGAGTTAAGCCAAGAGTTATCGGAATCCAACGCAAGTGATGCCGATCCATCCGATGCAGAATCGTCGAACTCATCGGACGAACAAGAGGACAGCAAGTCCGACAAGAACGACCAAGATCAACAGGACGATTCCGGCGACGAACCGTCACAGGAGGATGAAGAGAGCAAAGAGTCAAAAGATTCCAAAGACAATGACGAGCCGTCCGGAGAAGAGGAGGGTGCTGAACAGGAGGGTTCGAAGTCGAAATCGTCTGATTCTGAATCATCCAAATCGAAAGCTTCGCAGTCCAGTGAGTCCAAGTCCGAAGAATCGAAGTCGAGTGAATCGAAGTCGAGCGAATCGAAATCGAGTGAGTCACAGTCAAGCGAATCGCAATCCAGCGAATCACAATCGAGTGAGTCACAGTCAAGCGAATCGGAATCTGAACAGTCGCAATCAGATTCCCCACAATCAGACGAACAGAGTCCTCAAAGCAACCAGCCGCAATCGCCCGAGCAGCAGGCCGAACAGAGTTTAAAGCAGGCGATCGAGAAAATGCGTCAGGCGGAAAAGGAACTCGAGGATGCCAAACGGGACAAGGCGACCGGAAAACAGCGTGAAGCCGAAGAGAACCTTCGTCAGGCAATCGATCGGTTGGAAAAGATTTTGCGGCAGCTGCGAGAAGAAGAGATGCAGCGAGAACTCGCACGTCTGGAAGCGCGCTTTCGTAAAATGGCCGCGATGCAGTCCCAAGTGCTCGATGATACCGTCACTCTGTCGGCCACGCCGAAGACGCAACGCAATCGTCAAACCGATTTGAAGTCGGGTGAACTCGCCTTTGAAGAGAAGAAAATCACCTTGGAAGCCGACCGCGCCATGCTGCTACTCCGCGAAGAAGGCTCAAGTGTCGCGTTCCCCGAAGTGGTTTCGCAAATCCGCGACGACACCATGCGGGTGACCGACCGATTGGGGCAATCCAAGATCGACGCGGTCACTCAAGGGATCCAGCAAGACATATTGGCGGCGCTTGAGGAGATGATTGGCGCCCTTCAAAAGGCTCAGCGCGACCTGGAGAAACAGCGCCAGCAGCAGCAACAGCCACCTTCTGGCGGAAGTCCGGGGGAACAACCCCTCGTCCAGGCTCTTGCCGAGCTAAAATTAATACGAACGATGGAAACGAGGGTCAAATCGACCACGGAACGGTATTCGGGACTCTTGGAGTCGGGAGAATCGACGACAGATGACGTGCTTCCCTTGCTGCAAAACCTGTCCGAACGCCAAAATCGGCTATACCGCATCACTCGCGATCTGGTATTAAAACGAAATCAATAAAATGCGAGGTGATCGTGAAGCGATTCGCTAATTCGTGCATGCTCTTTTTTCTGGGCTTGGTAACATGCCTTGCTGGCACCGGTACCGCTGCGGATGACTCGCTGGAACGGCAAGCCAGCTGGACGATGCACGACGCGTCGGCCATGTCATCGATGTTGCGGTCAGCCCTGGACGATTTGGGAATCGTCCCGCACCAGATCGATCAGGCGGCCGAGCAATTCCTGACGTTCATTGAACGTGACGATGTCGACCCGCTTGATGCGTTCATGGAAGTGATTCAGCCGATCGAACCGACACTCGGCGAAGTGTCGATGACCGTCGCAAAGGATCCGGCTGCGGCGGCAGCAAAAGTCGACCCAAACACGGCAGGTTATGCCGCCATCGAATCGCTGCCCAAAGTGATGCGGATGTCCGCTCGAGTCTGGCTGGGACGAGAACTAGTCCGTCAACGACTTTACGATGAAGCACTGCCGGTGATCGCAGAAGTCGATCCCGCCGAAACGATCGATCCGGCATCGGCGTTGTTCTTTCGCGGTGCGTGTTATCACGCGCTGATGATGAAGAAGGACGCGTTGGCCGATTTGCGCATGTTGCTTGAGAACGAAGACAAATGCCCGGACCGTTACACGCGGACGGCCAAGATGATGATCGCGGACATCAAACCGCTCAAGGAAGACACGCTGGATGAAATCTCGAGGTTGATGACCGACGTCACACGCCGGCTCGATCTGGGACGAGCCGATGACGATGTCGCACAGCGCGAACAAAAAATTATCGACAAACTGACCAAGCTGATCGACAAGATTGAGAAGCAGCAACAACAACAGCAGCAACAACAACAGCAATCCAGTGGCGGCCAAGGTCAAAGCGGCCAGCCCGATGGTCCGGGCATGCAAGACAGCCGAATCGCAGGCGCAAACGGGAATGGTGATGTCGATAACCAGAACATCGAGAAACAGCCCGGTTGGGGCAATCTGCCGCCGGCCGAACGCAAAGAAGCGTTACAGCAGATCAGCCGCGACCTGCCGACTCATTACCGTGAAGCGATCGAAGCATACTTTCGAAAACTGGCCACCGACGGCGATCGCTAAGTCGGCCGCGAGAAGTTCAACGGTGTAATGGACGCGGTCGATGCGAATCGAACGCGCATCCGATGCGTCACCGCTGCCATCTCGTATGGACGAGCCTTGTTGCAGACGCGAGACGCGTTGCAAACATGAGTCGACGTTTGGTGCGGCACGGGATCATTACCTATTCAAGCCAAGCCCGGATGGCTTGATGAGGATACATCGCGGCTCACGCCGAGGATGCTTTGCGCATGATTGGCCAAGCCCCTGAGTTGCTTGAAATTCGCGTTGCTCGGAATTCGCGTTGCTTGGAATTCGAGACCAAGTGGATCAACGACGCCGTTCCTAATACCCGAAGCCGGCGCGGAACATGATTGCGTCGTCCGGTTTGATGTCGTCCATCGGGCTCTTGTCATATTTGACTTCTCGGTCAAACACATAGCCGATCTCCGCGAACGCAGTGCGGCGGCCCACGCGGATCAAATCGCTGCGGCCCCATTCCCATCCAGCCATCACGCGTAAGTCGTTGATATCGACACTGTCCGATGCACCGCTATCGCGTTTGATCGTCCAAGACCCACCACCGTAATCGCCGGCCAGATACCACCAGACATCATGAGTACCGATCGTTCGCCAATACCGCGCGAACTTAGGTTGCGGAAAAAAGATGTCAAAGCGAGTTTGTGGATTCGGCTGCCACAGCAATCCTGCCGCAGGCAACAGTTTCCAGTTATTTCTATCCAAGTAGTAAACGCCAACCTTGAGGGTCGATGCCGGCGTCAGACGAAACGATGCCAAGCCTTTTCCTAACACGCGAATGCTTTCATCGCGAAACGTGTCGAAAGCCGTGAACGCACCGACACGCACGCCAAGTTCAACACCGAACATACGGTTCGGGTCGGTTTGCCAGCCAAAGTCAAGGAAGCCACTGTAGGCATTCGGTGGCAAGTCGGCCCCCGAGACACTCTGAGGCCCGTCCCAAAGGTGCAGCGAGAACGATGGCACCACATACAGCGGTTGATTGGAATACATGAAATTAGGAAACGCAAAGGCGAACGACACATCCGTGTCATTGATCGCCAAATCCGTGCTGTCGTTACCAGCACCCAGATAAGCGTGACGGACGCGCGGGCCTTGCAAGAATCGATAGGCGCTGAAACTGGAATTGGCATCGCCAGAAAACCCACCGCCAAACAATCCGCCGGGAAACAACGTCGACGGGCTGCCCGATGGATAGATTGTCGACGGAAATGCGGGGCTGCCGAATCCGCCGGGTGCCGCATAGGTATTTGGTACCGGTGAACCATAGACCGGTGCGGATCCTGTGATCGGTGCACCAGAGATCGGTGCATTCAACATCGGCGCATTGAGCCCCGAAGACATTGGCGCCGACGCCGGACGCGAAAACAATCCACCGAATAACCCACCGCCCTGGCCATAGGCTCCCGTCCCATAGGCACTCGGTGCGCCGAAACCACCCGGCGTCCCAAGCGATCCGGCCACCGTCGGTGGTGCCGTCGGTGCGATCGTGCCCGGTGGCATCGCCGGCTGATAATATCCCGGCGTCTGACCGGTCGAATAAGGATCGAACAGTGAACCACCCGAAGTCGCGCTGGACGCCCCGTAACTCGGTGCGCTCAAGCTCGGTGCGATTTGGCCAATGTTGCCTCCACCCAGCGATGGCGGAGCCGAGTATCCGCCCCCGTACGATCGCGGTGCAATCGGCGCGAGGTTTGTCTGGGGAATATCGACCGGCGATTGTCCTGGCGGAATCATGACTGCCGATCCGCTGCCCTGTGCCGACACGGTTGGTTGCGCGCCGAAACCAACGCTGACAATCACGGCAATGGCTAAACACCAACGCGAGAGACGAAGCCACGGCACTTCAGCGAGGCTGTGCCGGCGAAGACGGATCGAATGCTGCAGCAGCAGTGGCATCGCATCACTCAAGGAAGGAAGCTCGTGACGAAGATATTTTTCGTCCGACACATTTTTTCGAAATAGACTCAAGTCTCGGGATTACTCATCCGAGCACGATCCGGTCAAGGTGAGTCGTCTGACAAAGTTTTGCTGCGATTGATTTGCCGCCTAATGCTGTGATCGCCTGGCCGCCTAATTGCTGTGATTGCCTGGCCGCCTAATGCTGTGATCGCCTGGCCGCCTGAATTTAGCCCCATGCGAGATCGATCGCCGGTTTCGTACAATTCGCCCGATCCACCCGCCAACCAACCCTTGATTGCAAAAGTTCGATGGACGACTTAGACGTTGCCAAACTCGCCGAGTATCTGCACGTGACCCCCGATCAAGTGACTCGGATGGCGGTTCGCGGAAACCTGCCTGGACGGAAGGTTGGGGGGCAGTGGCGATTTAGCGAAGCAGAAATTCACCATTGGCTCGAAGAACGCATCGGTGTCAGCGAGGGAGCCGAACTTGACCGCGTGCAGCGTGTGCTCGATCGGGCTGCCGGCGCCGTGGTCGACCGAAAAATTCATGAAATGTGCACGCTGGACACCACGGCGGTTCCGCTGAACGCTCGCACGCGCAGCAGTGTGATTCGGTCGATGTGCGACTTGGCCACGAAATCTGGCCTGATGTGGGACGCGGCTACAATGATCGAAGCGGTTCGAAACCGGGAACAGATGCATCCCACGGCGTTGGAATGCGGTGTTGCGCTGCTGCACCCGCGAAGACCTCAAACATCGATCCTTGCCGACTCGGTGATCGCCTTGGCCATTTGCCCGGCCGCCATCCCATTTTCCGATCGAGGCCAACTGACGGACATCTTCTTTTTGATCTGCTCTTACGATGACGCAACTCATCTTCGTATCTTGGCAAAGCTGAGCCGGATGATTGCCGATAACGAACTGCTAGAGCAATTACGCCTCAGTACCACACCCGCCGAGGCGTGGCACTGGCTGAAAACGACCGAGCAGCAGATTGATGAATCGCTAGCTTAGAACCTTTCGCGACGGGCAACCTTCTCTTTGTTCAAGGACGAACATCGCAATGTACCCTCTCAATCGCCTGGATTCCCCTCGTTCAAATTCTGAGGGCATCCGATCGGCCAATACTTCGCTGCCCCAAGCGACCGAGAATACCCAGGCATCCACGCCGGGCACGCTGTTGTGGGTTGGCGATCGTTTGTCACCGGAAGTGAGTGACATCTATCGTTACTGCGAGGCCTGCGCGCCGCAGCTGGCATTTCGTGGCGAAATGGAAGACGCGATCGCCCGGCCCGCCACCGATGTCACGCATCTGGTCATCAATCGCAGCGACCGCAACCCCTCGTTCGAATCACAGCTTGCTCGGATCGCATGTGCCTATCCCGCGGTCACCCTGATCGAGATGTTCGGGTCTGCCTGGGAAGGCCACGTGTATCATCGTGAGATCAGCATCAAGACTCAGCAGTTTTATTGGCACCGCTGGAACCAAGTCTTGCCGCCGTTATTGGGGCTGAGCGGATTTGATGTGCACGCCGACCGTATGACATTGCCGCACCGATCCGTGGCAATCATGGCGGCGAATTATTCGGACGCCGAACCACTGATGGACTTGGCGACTTCTGCCGGTGCGGTTTCGGTCTGGTGCCGTAGTCCGCAATTGATGACCGCTCGTAATTGCAGTGTGATTTGGTGGGACGATTCGGTCGCTCGACCGGCATCCGAAAAAGAATGGCGACAGCGGATGAACGTCGTCGAGAAAAATTCTTGCGTCCGCCCGCAACATGTCTGGCTGGCCAACGCGCCGCGTGTTCATCAGTACTTGCGGGCTCGCAGCGCCGGCGTTGATGTTGTCTTTAGCAAACCGCATCGCATCGAACCGCTGATTTCGACTTTGGTCGGCTACCGAACCGATCTCGGTGCACGGCCGCGCCCACTAACGATCAACGATTCCCAAGTGAACGTTGCCGCTGACACCGAGGCAACACGGATTCGCGTCGCGGCGTGATCCGGCGTTCGGCAAGCCTCCGCACGGCAAACATCCGCACGGTAAACATCCGCAGGATCAATATCCGCACGGTGAATATCCGCAGGATCAATATCCGCATGGCGGATATCCGCGCGGTAAACATCGCCATGAATCTGATATCGTCTGCGACTTCCGCCGGCCGCGATGCAGCGCCGCAATGCCTTGACACCAGAAACGCCGCCTCACTGCTGAGCCGAGGTTTCACGGCTGGGGTCCATCACTAAGGACTCTCGTAACCCAACCCTGGGCCGCCCAGCCGTCCGGTCGGCAATGATCCGTTGCGGATTTCAAAAAAGTCCGCGTAGGAATCCATCCAACCCGCATTCCCTTGCGGGCAATACTGTCGCCCATTGCTTTCGACCGCAGCGACACCGGGGATATGTGCTGCCAGCGACGCGGAGTGTAACAGCGAGGCGCCAACGCACGTCAAGTCTTGGACACACAAGTAAAGGTTTTCACGTCGCGCGACCGCGCCCAGCAAAATGGCCTCGGCGTGTCCCTTGCAGGCTTTCAGGGCGATACCGCTGTAGCCTTGGCTGATGGCTGTTCTTAGAGACTTCAAATCGATTAACGATTCGTCGATCACCACGGGCAGTCGACTGGCAACTTTGTGCATCGTGATCTCGGGATGACTATCCAAGTCGCGATGGGTGGGTTGCTCGATGTACTGGATACACGTCATGGCTTGCGGCGATGTCTTTTCGAGCCGATCGAGCATCGACAACACATAAGCCTCGTCGTCACATCGCTCGTTGAAGTCCAGCGAAAACGACCAAGACGTCTGCCGCCCGGATTCGGTCTGCTGTGTCACATCGAAAATGTTTGCGACGCGACTGACGTCCCAATCCAAGTCGCTGCCGTCAAGCTTGATCTTCAGATGCGTCAGTCCGTCACGCTCGATCCATTGTCCCAGCGTTTCGGGGATGCCATCACCAACGGGTTGATCGACGTCTTGATCGGTCAGCGGATCCAGCGCACCGACCAAGTGATAAAGCGGCAGCTGCGCCGTTGGCGTTGGGCTGATCCACTGGTCTAGATACACTCCGCGGTACGACGGGTCGTCCAAATAATGAGCCATGTCGTTTGGCAGATGTTCCCGTGACAGTAACGCATACGCACTTTGCCCGGCCGCCTTGCCGTGTGCGTCAAACAACGCCGCTTCGATCGGTGAAGCCGCCATCAACACGGCCAAGGGCGGGATGGGCTGGCTGAGGCCGTGTTGCTGCGCAATATCCTTTGCATCTTGCCAACGTGAATCGAGTCGCCGATGACAGAGGTCAAGCGGATGCCCGGTCCGCGCATCATCGAGCATCGATGCGGCGAGACGTCGGCTCAGGTCCAAGACCACTTCTAGTTTCTTTGCATCATCGATCGATGAGTCCGGCCAAGCCCAGGCAACGCCCATCGTCATCGATCCGTGACCGCGAGCCTGTCCCAGTTCGCTTTCGGCATCACAGTCGGCCGAGAGCACCGTGACGTCACGCACCACCCGACCACCGAACTTCATGGGCGTGCGGTACTGGAACGTTTCGCAATGGAGGTTGAGATCGAAATTCAGCAGATCAGATTTTGGCATCGCAGGGTCAATCTTGGCGGGTTGTAAAGAGTATCGCGCGAGCCAGGCTGCTGCGCGGTTTTGATAGGTACGGATTCAAAAGCGTTGAACAGTCAAGAGCGTCGAACAGTGAACAGCATTGAACAGTCAATGGCGTTGAACAAGAACGGTCACCCGGCGAGGGCTGCCTCGGATGCAACGAATACGACATGTTTGTGAACGCAGCGCTCTTCGCCAATGCAGTGATTGCAGTATTTAGTGATTGCAGTAATTGCTGTGAACGCGGTCGTGTCGATGTGCGTGAATGTTGCCACACCGGGCGCAATAAAAAAGCGTGCCCTGATTCACAAGGCACGCTTGAAAAGTTTATCACGTTCGTGGTCCCACAGGACCACCGTTACTGATCAGACCAAGTTCTTGCGAACGGCCCAGACCGCTGCTTGCGTTCGATCGGTAACGCCGACCTTTCGCAAGATGTGCTGAACGTGTTCTTTGACCGTTTCGTAACTGATCCCAAGCATCTTGGCGATCTCTTTGTTGGTCAATCCCAGCGCCATTTGGCGGAGCACTTCGCTTTCGCGCTGCGTCAAAGGAACTTCGATATCTTGGCTCAGCCGCGGTGTCGCCAAAGCGCCCGTCACTCGCCGCAACTCTTCGCGGGTCCAAGCAGACTCGCCTGAAATTGCAATTTGAAGGGCTTCGAGCAACCGCTCTCGTGGCGCCGACTTCAACACATAACCAGCAGCCCCCAGCGCAACAGCGCGAGCGATGTAGGTCGGGTTGTCGTAAGCCGAGAAGAGGACGATGGGAAGATCGGCATGATCCAGCTTCAATCGGCCAAGTGTGTTCAGGCCGTCACCGCCTTGCATGCGAATGTCCATCAGCACCACGTCGGGTACCGACTTCTCCACCGCTGCGATTGCTTCAGCGGCATTGGTCGCTTCGGCAGCGACCTCAATGTCGGTCGATTCGAGCATCAGGCGAAGCCCCACCCTGATGATCTCGTGATCGTCGACGATCAGTAATTTCTTGCTCATTTGTTCTCCAACGAATCTGTTCTAGAAACGGTCGCTCGATTTCCTACTCGATCAACCCCTTTGCCCTACCCCTAGTTTGCAAATGCCATCAAATGCATATGCTGCCACGAGTCCTTCAAAGCCCATCAAATCCGTTCGGAGTTAGCTCCCACTAGATAGGATGGCGTGACACGCCCCCGAACCCCGCATCATTTTCTCTTTTTCTGAGAAAATGTCTACCCCTGCGAGTACTTACCGGTCATGAGAGGTACCAAAGGGGATGGGCATTTGCCAATCCTTCCTCAATGCGGTACGAGTCCCCCAATTCGCGGTCCCTCTATGGTCCATGGTAGCTTAATGTCAAACAAGTGAAATCCTGTCGCAGCCTCTGAATGCTCCTTGCCAGGGTCCGATTGCGACGTCAGTATTAAAAAGTCGCCCTTTTCGCGAGGGTTTCTGAGCTAGTTCCGGCTCATTTACGGGTTTCCGTAATCCGTGCCGCGACTATCTTTTCACAAGATCCAAAGGATGAAAACGATGCTGATCAAGCCGCTCCACCTCGCGCAGGCGATGGTTTTTGCCGCATTTTGCATAATCGGCTCCCAATCGAGCATGGCCCAGGGCTACTACAGCTATTCGGTCGGAATTGCCCCTGTACCGGTCGCAGTGATCCCAGCACCACCGGTTGCCGCCTATCGGGTCCCCGTGGCGGTTCCCCAGCCCTATGTTGCCGCACACGTTCCGGCCCCCTATGTGGCCGTGCCTGCCGTGCGATATTCCGTGGCCCGAGTCCCCGTGGCTCCCCCGGTGGCCTATTACGCACCTCGACGCGTGGTCGTGCGGCCGAAAGTCTACGTGCCGTTCCAGCCAGTTCGCAACGCCGTTCGCGCCGTCACGCCCTAGTCACGCGGTGCCGAAATCAGGTGACGCGGCCATCAAATAGGAATTAAACGGGTCCGCCGCGCAACGGAAAACGCTTGCCACCGCGAGCGAGAAAACGACCTGCGAATCGTCGCGATCGGTCATTTGCAAGATTTTTCTCGCCGCGAACCCTGCTCGCGTCCGGAACACTATCGTTGCTAACGCGGCGGTCGATGCCAAAGGACGGCACGGGTGGTCACTTCCCAACGATCCGGCACCGACATCGTGCCGGGCACCGAACTAGACCTGCGGTGCGGTCCCGAACGTCCTACGCACGAACGCCGACGTGTGATCAAGCACTTCTTCATAGCTAAGTGGCTCGACGTCTTCGCCGATCAATTCCACTTCGAAGGGACCTTGATAGCGATGCCGCAATAACGTGTCCAAGATGTCTTCCAACGGCACGTTCCCGTCACCCAGCAAGCAACGATTCATTTCGCCTAGTGGGCAATGCCGGGCATCACCGAGTTGCACCAGGTGCAAATGTGGAATCACATCGGGCAGCCACCGAACCACTTCGTCGTCCATCCCGACGTGATAGGTGTCAAGCGTGAGACCGAGTGTCGGATTGTCAACTTTTTCCACGATCTCTAGCGTCGTTTCTAAATCGTTGACGAACGACCATTCGTCGCCACACCCGGGATGGATGGGTTCGATTGAAATACGCACGCCGAACTCGGCCGCGATTTCCGAAATTTCTTTCAACGCATCGCAAACGGTTCGCTGTGCATGATTGCGAATGTGATTGTTGCGACCACCGGCCAAAATGATCAACGTTTCCGCTCTCAGATTCGCTGCGTCGCTGACCGCCGCAACCGCATCGGCGACGGCATCATCATACGCTCGGCCATCGCTTCCGGTAAATCCACCGGCCCAGGAAAGCGACGTCACACTTAGCGAGTGATCGGCAAGTAATTCGACAGCCCGGTCCACGCCAAAGTCTTCTAACTTGGGACGGAACACGCCGATTCCATTGAAGCCGCGTTTGGCGTATGCGGAGACGTCCTGTTCGAATCCCCAGCGAAGCGTCGAGAGTTGACTGATGGCAAGCGTAATCATCCGTGTGTCGTCGCTTGTGTTAAGAAAAGATCGATGCCCATTGAAGTAAGCGGCAGATTGTAACGAACATCGGCTACTTGTGATGTAGCGACTTCGCCGTGCCAACACGAAATAATTTTCTTTCTGAAAAACGAAAAATATTGCCGAGGCTATTTGGTCGATTCGCCATCGGGTGTGTCTTGATCAGAACGATCGTACTTCATGTGCGGCAATCGTCGCCCCTGACTGCGTGCGGTCGTGAGTTGATGCATCATCTCATCAACCGAGAGCGGAACGATCGCGACGGTCATCAGTTTTTGTGGATCAATTTCGCTGCCAGCACGTCGCTTTGCTAGCAGTTCGACTTCTTCTTCCAAGGCATACAGCCACGCCGGCACGTCGAGCCCAACGCCGGTGGGATGCCGCGTTAACAACTCGGATTCTTGTTCCAACAAATCGAATTCGCGGCTGCGCACTTTTTCATCGGCGTTCCGATTCGTTTCAGCGTCCCGCATGGCAGGACCGACCAACGCGCGCATTCTGGCGATCGTCATGGGTTGGACGAATCTTTCCAAAATTCGATCGGCCACCGTGGGCATACGCATCGCGTAATCGCGCTGCATCTTCTTGAGCATTTTGACGTACAGTTCGGCTTCGGCGCCGATCCGTTCACTCAGGCTCCGGCGCCAGATCATCGCGGAGTGATCCAGACCGCTGCGGACGAGCACCTCATGCGCCCACATGACCGGCTTCAGGTTCCAGGCGATCCGTTCATACCGTGTTCGCAAGCGCAAGAAATCCATGAACATGTGAATCAAGTCGCCTCGATCACTTTGCGTCGTCGTACTGTTGTAGTCTTGGTACTCGGCATGATGTTCGATCAAGGACTCGTAGACGACCGTGATCCAGCGTTCGGCTTCCTCGATGCTCAACACGCCGGACGCCAAGTCCTCGCACAAACGTGTGTCGCACATCAAGTCTTCGCCCTCTTCCATGACTCGACGCAACCAATCGGCGACGCCTTGATGCAAGACCGCACGTACGTTGCCAAGCTGCAAGAACGTTTGGGTGAAGATAGGATCGCCGTACTCGGTTACGAACTCGACGAGCCGTTCCCATTTGCGTGGATCACTCACGGTCTCTAGCGGCGACAATCGCAGCGTTTGGCTGTGAGCCAACCAACTTCCCAACAGCGTTTCCGTCAGACGTTCCAGCAGCGGAATCAGGTCCTCGGCAACCGCTTCGTCGATTTCCCGATCACGACAAGGCTCGTTTTTCTTGGTCGCTCTGTCTTCTCCGCTGCGGGCAGAGTTGACCAGCGATGTCACAAGCGAACGAAACCCGGCGCGAAACAATCCATCAAATTCGGTCACCGCACCGATGCCGATCGAGTTGCGTTGTTCCATTTCACGAGCGGTCTCGATCAACTGACACGCTTGGACCACCAATCCTCGTCGCGGTAACCAGTGCATCAAGTGCCGAAGCACGCGTTGCCGCAATCGCGCGACATAGATCTTGACCGGATCACCGCCACGCGAAAGCGGGATATAAAGCAGATTCTTATCGCGGAGCGCGTCTAAGAATGCAGGAAAGGTTTGACTCGCCGAATCGACATCGCCAGCGATCAATGCGGCAAACATCTGCACGGCGTGCTCGTCGTCCTCGGCCATTTCTTCGCCATCGCCCTGGGGCGTGGCGGTGCCAGCGTCTTTGGAATCGAGCGTCAGCAGAGCACCACAGATCAGCCGGCGTGCGTCTGACATTTCGACCGCGGTGTTGATGATGCGTTCCATCAACGAATCGCGTATCACACGACTGCGGTCATAGCTGCGCATCGATTCTTTGTCGCTGCGTTCGAGCGCGATTTCGTATTCGCGAACGCTGTCCAACAGTTCCAACAGTCCGACACGATTCTCGCGTGCCCGGCGTGCCCATCCGCGCAACGACTCAAGTTGGTCGTCGCGATCGGTCTGCTGCGCGTCCGTCCAAGACGCCTCATCCGATGGCGGCGCGTTGCTGGCCGAGATCGCCACGTCCGCAGCGACCGCCCACATCCGGGCCAGTGACTGCAAGAATGTCAGGTGGTCGACCAAACGTTTTGATTCCGATTCCAACTCTTCCAATGTAAAGTTGTCACCGAAATCAAAAATCGCACCGTCGTTTCCGTCATCAGTGGTGTCGCGGTACGTCATGTTTTCGTACGCGGCGTCAAAGATCCCACCATCGTCGTCGCCCTGATCGACGCTGGTCAATTCTTGGTCCCAATCGCGAGGCGGCTTTTCATTTCGCTGCAACCGAAACTCCGGCGCCGACCAAAACTCTTCGGCGTTCGCCTCCAGGTAATCAAAGAACTTTCGCGCCAATCGCCAGACATCGCTCGGCGATGCCGGTTCGTCATCGTCACCAGGCTGTTCTTCGCATCGGTCATCGATCCCGTTGTCGGTTCCACGAAGGCGCAGCAACCAACGCTCGGCTAACCTTGGCAGCGAACTGCCGCCAAGCCGCAGACCGATGCGATCGGCGTTGCTAAGCCAGTGCACCAGCAGTGCCATCGCGGAAACAAAGTCGCGTCGTTCCAGCAGCGCCGAAATGACCAGCGCGTACGCTCTGGGCGAATCGAACAGGTCGGCGTGCTGTGCCCAGAAACGAACATCCCCGGCGGCCGCGCCTCCTTCATGCCAAAACCGCAGCGCGCGGGCGACCAACTTGGCCGATTCGTACGACACCATGGGGTCGGCTGCATCGATGGAATCTAACGTGTGTGCTGCGAACTGCCGCCACCACTCCGCGATATCGCGATAGATGGTTTCCATCTGGTTGTAACAATGTTCGTCATTGCGTGCCGCAGCCTCGCTCCAGACGCGAGCGGTGTAACCGAACAACTGTTCGATCAAATACAACAGATCGTCTAGTCGCGAATCATGAATGCCGCTGTCCGGGCCGGCGAACAAGTGAAAGTTTCCGCTGTAACCGAGGATGTTCCACGGGTCTAACAGGGCACCGCAATCGATCGCGCGTTTGATCAGATCAAACGACATCTCTGGCACCTTGGCCGCTTTTTCGATGTCACCACTGCGCAGCGACCTTAGCCCCAGCGTCATCTCGCAATCGATACGGCACATCATTCGCGCCGATGTCGCCGGGACCGTGTCGACCTGCCGCGCGGCCGCATCCGGATAGCCCATCCGCGCGTACAAACGAGCGAGTTGGACATGCTGCAACTGAGCGGCGCGTCTTTGTGCCAATGCGGCATTGAGATGCTGACGGGCGGCACCAAAGGGCTGGCGCCGCCGCTGTTGTTCATCGTTGAGTCGTTCCAGGTGGCGGCCGGTCAGCTGCTTCATGCGATCGTCATAAAACGCGTCGCGGTAGCTGGCGATTGGTTTCATCAACGCACCCAGGGTGACCTCACTGGAATGCGCCGCCGGCCCCCAACCGCTAATCCCCGATGCCATCAAGATCGTTCCCGCCAGCACGGTGGCGGTTTCGATCATCAATTCGTCGCGATCGATTTCCGACGGTTCCTGCACGCGTTCTAACAACGCATCCAGCGTGACCTGCCGCAGCACGAATCGGTAAAAGTATCCCTCGTTATCGACCGCTCGATCGTCCCATCCGCCGAAGTGATAGTTGGGACGTCGATTGACGGGATGATCAAAATCGTACGCTCGCGGATCGAGCGAAAGTTCTTTCATTCGTTCCAGATCGAACGATGCCGCCCGCAAAATATCCGGATCGGTCGCCTGCAATGTTTCAATCGCGAGCTGGACGATTTCACGGTACGGCCCGGCCGAGACACCGGCGCCTTGAACAAACAGCGGGATCGGCCGCACAAATTCGTGTGGATAGGGTTCACAACGGCGATTTTCTAACATCGCCACGGGACGGTATCCGACAAAATCATTCAACCGTTCAATGGTCGTTTGCACGACGGTCGCATCGTCGGCCTCGGGCATCTCTTCGGTGATCAACGGCAAAATAGATTCCGCCGCGCGTGCCAAAAAGAACCCGTTGAAAACGACTTCGGGCTCTTGATGAAACAGCAGATCACGATGAAAGTCAAAATACGCCGGCAACAGTTCCGACCACAACAATTGCACGACGCGACGGCCTTGTGCGATATCACGAAACGCGGAATGTTCCGAATGCAATTCGTCCAGCGTTTCGATCAAACGGTCTTTGAGAACCAGAAACGCCGGCGGCCCAGAAAGCGGATCGCCATCGGACGCAGCCTCATAGGCTTCGTTCCACGCCGTTAACGTCAAGACATCGCACTGACCTGACGAGAAATTAAGATAGCCCGCTAACCGCCTTAGCGACTCACGAAGAGATTCGGCGGACGCGTTGTTAGTCATCAGGCGACTTGCCATGTTGCTGCGAGAAAACAATCCGGTGCGGCACCGCTAGGCAAAACGCTGTTGCACGACTGGTTACGAAACGTAATCGCAACCTGTCGCCGGTGGTGAAACGAATGGATAAAGATGCCAGCTGCCAACATGATTCGGTGAATTACCGCCGCTTTCGGTTTGCAGATTTCTTCTTTGCCTTCTTAGCGACAGCCTTTTTCTTCGTCGCCTTCTTTTTCGTTGATTTCTTTGCCGCTGCCTTTTTCACGCTTGGCTTTGCGGCTTTGACTTTCTTCTTGGTCGTTTTCTTCTTGGCGGTTGTGGCGGTTTTCTTTTTTGACGATTTCTTTTTCGTCACGGTCGCTTTGGCAGATTTTTTCTTAGCCGTTTTCTTTTTCGTCGTCGACTTCTTCTTGGTGGATGATGCGCCACCGAATGCCGCGCCCCAGCCGTCTGCATACTTCTCGGTTGCTCCGACTCTTAAAATCGTCATCGTTTCTCCTTGATTGATGGTTGTATAAACAGTTCGCACGGAATGACCGGACGGATCAACGCCCCATCCGATCTGACCCGCTCATGATCCGCTCATGATCCGCGCCGGGCCGTGATGCACGACCGGCACTGTGCTGCGTCACCGGCAAGACACTCGAATCGAATCACGGCCAGACGTTGACGCGATGAGACGAGTGCGTGGCGAATCGTTAACCCGCGTGGATGCTCTTGTACCGCGTGGCACGACGAGACTCGTCATCGGGATCGTCCCCCATTCGTTCTCGCAAGTTCCGTTCGTAGGTATCAAAGTTGCCTTCACACCAGGTCAGTTTTCCGTCGCCTTCGAACGCTAGGATATGCGTTGCAAGCCGATCCAGGAACCAGCGGTCGTGACTGGTCACCACGACGCATCCGGCGAAGTTCGCGATGGCTTCCTCGAGCGCCCGCAATGTGTCCACATCCAGGTCGTTGGTCGGTTCGTCCAGCAGCAACACGTTGCAACCTTGACGCAGCAGCTTGGCTAAATGCACTCGGTTTCGTTCACCGCCGGACAGATTGCCGACTTTCTTTTCTTGGTCGGGGCCTTTGAAGTTGAATCGGGCGACGTAGGCTCGTGCGGCGATATTTCGGCCGCCCATCACGATCGTTTCCGTCCCGCCGCTGATTTCTTGGAAGACCGTTTTTTCGGGATCCAAGGCCGCACGACTCTGATCGACGTATCCCAAATCGACCGTATCGCCGACGCGAATCGTCCCGTTGTCTGGCTGTTCTTGGCCGGTGAACATGCGGAACAACGTCGTCTTGCCGGCACCGTTAGGACCGATAATGCCGACGATCCCACCGGCCGGCAATCGGAACGTCAGGTCGTCGATCAAGACTTTGTCGCCGAATGCCTTGTTCACGTTGGTGCCTTCGATGACCACTTCGCCCAGATGCCGTCCTGAGGGAATTTGAATTTCCAGATCGTCTGGCCGGTCCTCAAAGGACTGCGAGGAAAGCTCTTCGTACGACTTGATCCGTGCTTTACTCTTTGCTTGACGCGCCTTGGGGCTCATGCGAATCCATTCCAATTCGCGTGCCAGCGTTTTCTCGCGAGCCTTCTGCTGACGCTTCTCGAGTTCCATGCGTTTGTGGCGAGCTTCCAGCCACGAGGTATAGTTGCCTTCGAACGGAATCCCCTTGCCGCGATCGATTTCCAAGATCCACTGGGCGACGTTATCCAAGAAATATCGATCGTGCGTCACCGCGACGACGGTACCTTCGTATCTTGCCAGGTGCTGCTCTAACCACGAGACACTCTCGGCATCCAAGTGGTTGGTCGGTTCATCCAGCAACAGCAGATCCGGCTGGCGAATCAACAACTGGCACATCGCGACGCGACGTTTTTCGCCACCGGACAATTTTGAAACATCGGCATCGCCCGGGGGTAAGTTCATCACCGCCATCGACATTTCGACTTGGCGGTCCAGTTCCCACAAGTTGGCCGCGTCGATCGTGTCCTGCAGCCGTGCCATTTCATCACACAGCTTTTGCATTTTCTCGTCGTCGGTGACCTCGCCAAGTTCGACGCTGATTTCGTTGTAACGGTCCAAGATTGCTTGCCGCTCGGCGACAGCTTCCTGCACGTTTTCGAAAACCGTTTTGGTTTCATCCAAGGGCGGTTCTTGCGGCAGGTATCCGACAGAATAGCCGGCGTGCAACTTGGCCGTCCCGTCAAACTCAGTATCTTGCCCGGCCATGATCCTTAGCAGCGTCGACTTACCGGCACCGTTGGGGCCCAGGACACCAATTTTGGCGCCTGGATAGAACGCCAAGTGAACGTCTTCAAGAATCGTTTTCTGGCCATGCTTTTTCGTCAGGCCCGCAATTTGGTAAATGAAATGTGTCGACATAGGTTTTGGATAGATTGATATTCGATGAGTTGAACTTGGTGGAACTGACGGGGACGCGCCGTGGCCGGGGCAACCACATCGATTCCTATTCCCACTCGATGGTGGCGGGCGGTTTGCTGCTGATGTCGTAGCAAACGCGGTTGACGCCCTTGACCTCGTTAATGATTCGGGTGCTCATCCGAGCCAGCAAATCGTATGGCAGACGGCTCCAATCGGCCGTCATGAAATCGTTCGTGTTCACACTGCGGATCGCGATCGCGTTGTCGTACGTTCGCGCATCGCCCATCACGCCAACACTTTGCACTGGCAGCAGAACGGCAAACGACTGGCTGGTTTCGCGGTACAGTCCCGCCGCTTCGATTTCGCTGACAACGATGGAGTCGGCTTCTCGCAGCACGTTCAGCTTTTCACGCGTGACTTCGCCCAGACAACGGACGGCCAAACCGGGCCCGGGAAACGGATGCCGCCACACGAGTTGTTCCGGCAGCCCCAGTTCCAAGCCCAAACGGCGGACTTCGTCCTTGAACAGATCACGCAGCGGCTCGATCAATTCGAACCCTAATTCATCGGGCAATCCGCCAACGTTGTGATGCAGCTTGATCGTTGCGGCTGGCCCATCCGGGTCGGCACCGCTTTCAATGACATCCGGATACAAAGTGCCTTGAGCCAAGAAGTCCGCATCTTTGATCTTGAGTGCTTCTTCCTTAAAGCATTCGATGAAGGCGTATCCGATCCGCTTGCGTTTTTCTTGTGGTTCGCTGATGCCGTCAAGCGTTTTCAGGAATCGCTCTTCCGCATCGACCACATGCAGGTCGGCCTTGAAGTGATTGGAAAACTCGTCGATCACCAAACGTTGTTCGTCTTTGCGAAGCAGACCGTTGTCAATCAGGATGCAAGAAAGCTGTGGACCGATCGCTTTGTATAACAAGGCCGCCACGACCGATGAATCAACGCCGCCGCTGAGCCCACAAATCACGCGTCGGTCGCCGACTTGTTCGCGAACCTTAGCGATCGTCGCATCGGCAAAGTCACCCAGCCGCCAACTCGGCTCGCATCCACAGACACCGATCACGAAATTCTCGAGCACTTTACCGCCCAACGGCGTGTGCGTGACTTCGGGGTGAAACTGCATCGCGTAAACCGGCAGATCGCGATGTCGAACCGCCGCATAGGGACACGTGGCTGTTTCCGCGAGTGTTTCGAATTGCTCCGAGATCGACGACACTTGATCGCCGTGGCTCATCCAGACTTCCATGTCCGAGGGTAACCCGGCGAACAGCTTGCCATGCTGGCTGATGTGGCAATTCGCGCGGCCGTATTCGCGGCTAGGCGTGTGATCGACGCGGCCACCGAGCGCTTCGCACGCCAGTTGCATCCCGTAGCAAATGCCTAAGACGGGAATGCCCAGCTGGAACAGTTCTGGATCGCACCGCGGGGCGCCTTCTTCGTAGACACTGGACGGTCCGCCCGAGAGGATGATTCCTTGCGGAGCGATTTCGCGCAGCCGCTCGGCCGAGATCTCGTGCCGCAGAATCTGGCAATAAACGTTCTGTTCACGCACACGGCGAGCGATCAACTGTGCGTACTGCGATCCAAAATCCAACACAACGATGCGTTGGTTCGTGAGGGATTCGCCGCTGGTATCTCGCTGTTCCGCCGCAGCGGTTTTTACTCCGGTCATAGGGATGATGCTTTTGTTTGCCAGAGATAACAATTCACCGCGGGTCGCGGGAAGTAATCTCGAAGTGTAGAAAATCAGACTTCGAAACCCAAGGGGCGGTCAAATCCGCGGCAACGACGAATCGGTGCCCGAAGACCGTTACCACGTGCAAAACGCCGTGAGAACAATGCCGTGAGAATCCTGTTGACCAATGACGACGGTGTCTTCGCGCCCGGCCTATTCGCACTGCAACAGCAGCTTCGGCACCTGGGCGAAGTCGTCGTGGTAGCGCCGGCGACCGAACAAAGCGGTGTCGGGCACTCGATTACCTTCCTGACGCCGTTGACCTGCAAATCAATCCATCGCGAGGGACAACACTGGGCCTGGGCCGTGGACGGATCGCCGGCCGATTGCGTCAAACTGGCCATTGCGGAGCTGTTCAAGGACAACCCGGTCGACCTGGTCGTCAGCGGCATCAATAACGGGCTGAATGCGGGCATCAACGTGCTTTACAGCGGAACGGTGGCCGCAGCAATCGAAGGAGCCTTCTTTGGCGTGACCAGCGTCGCCGTTTCGCTGGAATATGACCCCGACGCAGATTTCCAATCCGCCGCGGTCATCGCCAGGAACGTCATCAGCGGCATTGCGAACCGTCGCGATGCTCAGGGCAAACTATTCAATCTGAACATTCCCACCGTTGCCACCGAATCGCCTCGCGAACTGAAGGTGGTGCCGATGGGTCTAGCCCAATACGGACGCACTTACGAAAAGCGGCAAGACCCCGGCGGGCGTGATTACTATTGGGCGCTTTGGTCGGACCCCGATCCGGCACCACCGGAATCGGCGGACGTCACCGAACTGCGCAACGGAAATGTGACGTTGACGCCGCTGAACTTTGACCTGGCCGATCATTCGATGTTGGCCGATATGACGGATTGGAATCTAAAAACTTGATGGTTGAAAATGCACCTGTTCTTGCGCACCACCACGATGGATTGACCATCGAAGGGTACTCTCGCGCCGCCGTCCAAACCTGCTGGCGGATGAATGAGCTGAAATTGTTGTTCGACGTCGGCGTACAGCCCTGGGATTTCATGGGCACGTCGACGCTCTTCATTTCTCACGCCCACTTGGACCACATTGCGGCGCTGCCCGCCTACGTTTCACGACGACGGATGATGAAGATGGATCCGCCGGTTATCTATTTGCCCGACTCGGCAGTCGACGCCGCCTGGGACATGCTTCAACAGTTCCGCAAACTGGACCGCGGCGCGATGCCGTGCGAATTGATCGGCTTGCTGGACGGCGATGAAATCAAACTTGGACGTGAATACATCGTTACGGCTCTGCCGACCCGGCACACGATCGACTCGTACGGCTTTGTCGTCCATCAACGGCGACACAAGCTGAAACCACAATTCCGTGATCTGCCGGGTGATCAAATTCGAGACCTGAAGATGTCCGGCACCGAGATCACCGACGAACAACGCGTCCCCGTCGTCGCCTACACCGGCGACACGAACCCGAAAGGACTGGACGAAAATCCGGTTTTTTACGAATCACGCGTCCTGATCAGCGAAATGACCTTCGTGGCACCCGAGCATCGCAAGGAAAAAATTCACAAGCACGGACACATGCACGTGGATGATTACCGCCAGCGGGCCGATGCGTTCAAAAACGAACTGATCATCGCCGGCCACTTGAGCACGCGATACAACGAAAACCAAGTCAAACGCTTGGTCGAAAAAGCGTTGCCCGGGATGCTGGACGGACGTCTGAAATTGTGGCTATAGACGCATCATTGACGTGGCCGACACCTCGTTCGGCCTACATTCATGTTCCATTTTGCCGGCATCGGTGCGGCTATTGCAATTTCAGCGTGATCGCCGACCGCGACGATTTGATCGATCGATACCTGCGGGCGATCGATGCGGAACTCGCGCTGCTGCAACGGCCCACAATCGACACGCTATTCATCGGCGGAGGAACACCAACGCACTTTCGCGATGAGGCGCTGCGCCGTTTCTTTGGCATCGTCTCGCAACGTTTCGCACTGGCGCCAGGATACGAATGGACGATCGAAGCGAATCCCGAAGACATTGATGACGAGACACTTGACGTCATCGCCACCGCAGGCGTGAACCGTGTCAGTCTGGGCGTTCAATCGTTTCACGACCCAAAACTGCAAACGCTTGAACGCGGGCATTCAGGCGAAATCGCAACAACGGTCGTCCGAAAAGTCGCCGACATGATCGAAAACGTTTCGATCGACCTGATCTTTGCCGCGCCGAACGAGTCGGTCAGCCAGTGGCGGTCCGATCTTGAGACCGCCTTGTCACTTCCCATCACCCATCTTTCCACCTACGCGCTGACGTATGAAAAAGGGACGCAGTTTTGGAATCGAAAGCTGCGAGGTGAATTGTCGCCGGCCAGCGAAACGGCCGAAGTCGCGATGTACGAACTTGCGCGTCAGATCACCGCGGATGATGGTTTGGAACACTACGAAATTTCCAGCTTCGCCCGACCGGAAAAACAATGTCGTCACAACATCGCGTACTGGGAAGGCCGCGGCTGGTATGCCGCCGGACCAGGCGCCGCAAGATTCGTCCGGGGCGTGCGTGAAGGCAATCACCGCAGCACAACGACTTACCTGAAACGCATCGAATCGAACCAAAGCCCCGTCGCTGAGTCCGAACCCATTGCCTGGGAACAGCACGCGCGCGAACGCGCCGCATTCGGCATTCGCATGCTCCGCGGAATCGATCTCAGCGAGATTGGCGTCCAAACCGGGATCGATTTGCATCAACTGCTGGACGACTCGATCACTCAACTGCAGGCTCAAGGCTTGGTTGAACGGACCGGTCACCACGTGCAATTGACGCATGATGGAGTGATGTTCGCTGACATGGTCGCAAGAGAGTTTCTCTAGCGGCAAGCGGCATGCTAGCAAGCAACCTTGCCGGTTGCGCAGGAAGATTCAACTTTGCCGGTCACGTTGTCGATAACGATTCTGTCTCCCTTTTCTTGGACACACAGGATCACCACCATGTCGACGGCTCGCACACACGTACGCGGCTTTCTCTCCGTTGCCCTGATCGCTTTCGCGCTCGTCTCGTTGGTCGGCTGCGTCGGCCCGATGGCCTGTCCACCGGGTGTCGGCTGCGACAGCGGATGCGGATCGCTGGCTCAAGGCTGCGGTGGCAACTGCAATGGCTGTGGCGAGCTGTACATCGATCCTTGGATCAATCATCCCGCCGACGTTTGCGATCCATGCGACGTGTGCGGCAATCATAACGGACAATCCTGTGGAAAATGCCGGTCCGTCTTTGATGGCGTCGCCACGATGTGGGGCTATCGCTGTGGCAACGATTGCGGATGCGACGATAACGCGTGCGACGCAGGGCCGTGCCCCGGATGTGGCGGCGCGATTTTGAACGCCGTCGCGAATGTCGCCCGAGCCGTCGTCACGTGCGGCACATGTGGCCAAGTGGATTGCGGGTGCGACGTTGGTTGTGACGCCTGTGGCGAAGTCATGTGCGGCTGCGAAGTCGGGTGCGACACGTGCGGCGAAGTCAGCTGTGGCTGCGAAGCGACCTGCGGTGTCGAAGTCGGCTGTGGAATCGAAGCAGCATGCGGAATCGAAGCCGGCTGTGGTTTCGAAACCGGATGCCCCAGTTGTGGCGAAGTGACCTGCGGATGTGACGGTGGCGCCTATGGCCTGCAAAGTTTTCCGGCGGGAAATTACATCCAAGGCGAACCGACGCCGATCCGCAATGAAGTCGTCGAAACGGCACCCGCAGCGCAGCCGTACAAACCCAGCCGGACTCGAAAAATCTTCCGAGCTCGACCCGACATCGCCGAAGCGCCCAAATCGATCAACTACTGATCGGCTAATGATCAACCGCGGACGTTTCCGCCGGGTCTACGAAAGCATCACCGCTTACATAGCTTTCGTGGCAACGATCGCGCCACAGTGAACCAACGTGGGAACGGGCGAAGCGCAGGTCAAGCCTGCCGCGGACAACCATTCGTTGTATTCGGCGGCGCTATACGCCCGTCCTTCGGTCAACGAAAACAGTGCTGCCGAATACAAGGCGATCGGCAACGGCCCATCCAGCGTGTCGTTCAAGAAAACATCGTGAACGATAATTTTGCCGCCCGAAGGAACGATCTCGGCGCAGCGATCGACGATTTGTTTGCACTGGGCAACGTCCCAGTCATGCAGCACATTGGACAGCAGCACACAGTCCACGTTCGTTGGCAATGGATCGCTGAACATATCACCAGCGACGAATTCGGTACGATCAACAACACCGTACTCGGTTGCCATTTCTTCGGCGATCTTTAGCACTTCTGGGCGATCGAAAATGATGCCTCGCAGATTGGGATATTTCTGCATCAGTGCGTAGCAATAGATGCCCGTGCCGCCGGCAACATCCAGTACGACGCTTGTCCCATCAAGGTCGAGATTCGCCGCCATGACGGGAGCGACATTCTTGGCTCGCCCGGCCAGCGCCATCGTGAAATGCCTTGCGGTTTGTTCGGCGTCCATCGCCGAAACCTGTCCATCGCGATAGATGTATGCCGTCCCAGCGGAGTCGTCATCGCTGCTGCCGAGCGGGCGATTCGTTTTTAGCAAGTTCACCATCGAGAGTACGCCCGGGCTATCGGCCGCCAATCCGATGTAATTTCCCACATCAAATTGGCCGCCGGGGATCAGATGTTCGCGTGCGATGTCGGACACCTGCAATCGGTCGCCTGTCATTGTGATCAGCCCCATCGCGCGCAATGCCGTGACCAAGACATTGGCCGGTCGTGACTGCAGCCCCAACTCGGTCCTGAGTTGCTCGAACGATTTGGCTTGCTCGGCCAGACGACCGAAAAGATCAAAGTGGCACGTCGCAGCGGTCAACAGATGACTGCCATAGCTGCCACGAAAGTGTTCAAAAATCGGTGTCGGATCGACGACCGGTGGCGTCAACAATGATGGATTCATAAATTTCGAATGATTCAAAGGGCTAAGCAAGTGTGTCTCAGCGGCTTATCGTATCATTCATGCTGCTCGACCGGACGCGAACTCTCACCACCAGACAAACCCACCATGAATGAACGCCTGCCCGTCTCCCTTCTCGCATTCCCGCGGATCGGTTCCATCTTCCTTTCGACCCGATTGCTTTTGATCGGACTGCTGTCGACGGGGTTACCGTCGGCTGCGTCCGTGTTCGCGGCGGATCCACCCAATATTTTGTGGATCACCGCCGAAGACATGAGCCCGACACTGGGCTGTTACGGCGACGAATTTGCCACCACGCCGCACATCGACGCGCTGGCCAAACAAAGCACGCGATACACGCATGCATTTGCGACCGCTCCCGTCTGTTCACCGTCTCGGGCGTGCTTGATCAACGGATGCGTTGCGACGTCGCAGGGAACGCATGCGATGCGTTCGGAATTCCCGTTGCCCGACGACATGACTGGGTTTCCGGCACTGCTGCGACAGCGCGGCTATTACACGACGAACAACGAAAAGACGGACTACAACTCGGGGGCTGCCCCGCGCATCATCGACGCGTCGTGGGACGACTGCGGGGACCAAGCGCATTGGCGCGGCCGGAAAAAAGACCAACCGTTTTTTGCAATTTTCAACCTGATGACCAGCCACCAGTCGCGCACGATGGTTTGGCCCTACGAACAGTTCCAAGCGGAAGTGCAAAGCAAACTTTCGGCGGACCAGATCCATGATCCCGCTGAGGTGCCTTTGCCGCCGTATTACCCCGACACGCCGGTGGTGCGAAAAACGGTGGCTAGGTTTTACGACTGCGTGACGGCCATGGATGCGGAAGTCGGCGAATTGCTGCGGCAATTGCACGAAGACGGCTTGGACGACAATACGATCGTCTTTTTCTATTCCGATCACGGCAGCGGGATGCCGCGGCACAAACGCACACTGTTCGATTCCGGGATGCACGTTCCGCTGATGATTCGTTTTCCCAGTGGTGACGCTCAGCGGCCAACCGCGCCGGGCGAAACGATCGACCAACTGGTCTGCTTTGAAGACTTTGGCCCGACCGTGTTGAGTCTTGCCGGCGTCACACAGCTGCCCGATCACATGCGAGGCCAGCCGTTCCTGGGGCCTCTGAAAGACAAATCGAAGCCGCACATGTACCTGTTCGGTCATCGGGATCGTGTCGACGAAGCGATCGACATGACGCGCAGTGTCCGTTCGCGTGACTTTCTTTACATACGCAATTTCATGCCGCACCTGAGCTGGAACCAGACGACCAGCTGGCCCGACGAAGGGGAGATTCGACATGAATTCTATGCATTGGCAAAATCAGGGAATCCGACACCGGCGCAAGCTCAATTCGTCGGGCCCACACGTCCGCGAGAAGCATTGTTTGATTGCCGTGAGGATCCGCTGAACCTGAACAATCTGGCGGGATCGCCAGACCACGCATCGACGCTGGCAAACATGCGAGAAGCGTTGGCCGGGCACCTTGAACGGTCGGGCGACCTGGGATGCATTCCGGAAATCGAGCTCTGGCGACTTTCCAACGATTCACCGCCCATGACGGCCGGCATCGCGGAAAAAGCGATCATGCGGCAACGGCGGGCGGCAGCCGAGACGGTCGGAACCGATGATTTTTCGCAAATTCAATCGCACCTGAATCACCAGGACGCCTCGATTCGTTACTGGGGCGCGGTCGCCTGCAGCGCCGCCGAATCCATCGATCACAAAATTTCGGACAAACTCACCGAACTGATGAGTGACGAGTCACCGGCGGTGCAAATCGAAGCGGCCGGTGCGCTTGCCCGGCACGGCCAGTCGAGCAAAGCGAATGCAACGCTTGTTTCGCTGCTGTCCAGTGATGACCTGACCGTCCTATTACACGCCGCACGCACGATCGAAGTCCTTGGTGATCCCGCGCATCGCCAGGCCATGCAGCAGCTCTTGAATCGTTTCACCGACGATCCACGCGATCTGACACTGTTCATCCGGTTTGCGGCAACCGGTTATCTATCGCGACTGGAACAAGGTTGATGACACGCGGAATCTTAGAACCGCCGGATTTGCACGAGGAATTTCGGAAAACCGCGATTCTGTGGATTTCCGTTTCGCACTGCGTTAGCTTTACCATTGGCGATAGCTTACTCACGCGTTCCCCGTCCGCTTCTTTCGTTTAACGCATCCAGGTCATCTCATGCATAAAACGCTTTCACTGCTCGCTTGCCTGGCATTCGGTTTCTCAGTCAACGTTGATTGCCTGGCCGACGAAAAAGCCCCGAGTCCCGGTTACACCTTGCTTGCCCCGCTTGGCAACAACAACGCGTATCTGGTGAATCTCGATGGCGACGTCGTGCATCAATGGAACTGTGACAACCAGCCCGGCAATGCAACGTACTTGCTGGAAGACGGCAGCCTGCTGCGAACGGGAAAAGTCGAAAACGAAACGTTTCAATCGCGCGGGGGTGCCGGGGGCAAAGTGCAAAAGTACACCTGGGATGGCGACTTGGTGTGGGATTACACCATCAGCAACGACCAGATGTACCAGCACCATGATGTCGAACCGATGCCCAACGGCAATGTCCTGGTCATCGCGTGGGAGTACCGTTCGCGAGACGAAGCGATCGCCGCGGGTCGTGATCCCGACCTGATCACTGATAACGCGCTTTGGCCGGAAACCATCGTCGAAATCAAGCAAGACGGAATCAATGGCGCTCAAGTCGTTTGGCAGTGGTCATTGTGGGATCACTTGGTGCAGTCGCACGACGACACCAAAGACAATTTCGGCAACACCGCGGATCATCCCGAGCTCGTGGACCTGAACTTTGCAAGAAACGGTGGCGCTGATTGGATCCACATGAACTCGGTCGCCTACAACGCCGAACTGGATCAGATCGCGCTGAGCGCCCGATGGTTCAACGAAGTCTGGATCATCGACCACAGCACGACGACCGAAGAAGCCGCATCGCACAGTGGCGGAAAACACGGCAAGGGCGGCGACCTGATCTATCGCTGGGGAAACCCGTACGCCTATTTCGCGGGACTTCCGTCGGATCAAATCTTTTTTGGCCAACACGATGCCCGTTGGATTCCCAAATCGTACCCCGGCGCTGGGAACATGACGGTGTTCAACAACGGCGGTGAACGAGCAGGCCGAGACCATTCATCGGCCGACGAATTCAAGCCGGTCATCAATAAAGATGGCACCTATCCGCTGCCAGCAATTGGACCTTACCAACCACAAGCCCTGACCTGGACGTACGCCGATCCCGAACGTTTTCTTTCCGAGCGCATTTCCGGCGTGGAACGACAACCCAATGGCAATACACTGATTTGCCAGGGCGATTCTGGACGCGTGTTTGAAGTCACGCCCGAGGGCGAAATCGTTTGGGACAAGAACGCCGGCGATTTGATCCCGTCGCAGGGCCCTCGTGGCGGTTCGCTGTTCCGCGCTCCGCGTTACACGCCTGACTATCCGGCTTTTCAAGGCAAGTCGCTGACGCCACGGAACCAATAAGAGCGCACGCCTAGTGACCTTTCGCCTCAAGCCGGTCAAGCTTCACGATTGCCGCGAACATGGTGTCGATTCGAAAGCGGAATTGTTCATCGTCGAAGGCGACTCGGCATCGAAAACCGTTGCACGCGCCCGCGAGAGTCAATTCCAAGCGGTGTTGCCGATGCAGGGCAAGCCATTGAACGCGCTGAAAGCGAGCAAGCGAGCGGTCGACCAAAACGAATTGTACGCTGTCCTGCGCGAATCGATCGGCGCGGGATGGGACGACCATTTCGACTTAGTATCGATGCGGTATTCGAAGGTCATCATGCTGTTCGATCCCGACGCAGACGGGATCCATTGCGGCGCACTGATGCTGTTGTATTTCTTGCGTTGGATGCGACCGATCCTCGATTCGGGCCGGCTCAGCGTGGTCCAACCGCCGCTTTACCAGTTGACTTCACCGACCGACGGAGATGTCATTCACGCGTACAGCAGCGATCACTTTCAACAGATCCGCGAAGCATTGGATGCGAAAAAGATCCAGTTTCAAAGTCAACGCTATCGTGGCTTGGCCAGCATGGGTGACCAAACGCTGCGGCACATGTGCCTTGATCCGGCCACTCGGCAAATTCACCAACTCTCGATCGACGATGCGGAAGCCGCCATGAAAACCTTCGGCGGCAACTTGCCGAAATGACCGTCTGACCACTCGTGAGTTTCCCACGGCGAGCACGTTACGCGCTGGTGGAATCGACGGTGGTGCGAAGCGCGTTTTTCAATGTTTTTTTAGTTTCACGCGCGCTCGCGGCGGAATCGCACGAAGTCAAAATTGACGCAAAATCGCCGCAGAAAACGCAGAAATCTTGTTTCGCCCGTTTTTACCAACGAAAAGTGCATCTTGGCGGATCGAAATCGGCGTTGACAAGGCAAACGCCCGCTTGTTAATCCCGCGAGTCAATGACACATACGGAAGTTTCATCGTTGGTGAACGTTTTGCGGGAATCGTTTACTGGCCTCCCAACATGGTCGGAGCACATAGACCCGTCACGACGGTTTCTGGGTCAATCGTCTAGGCTGGTCGCTCCACGTTGAAACTTCACTGTGCATCGGGACGTTGCTTCGGTGGCGTCCCGATGCCAGGATACAACCACCATGCCAAAAGACGACCCGAATCAAGACGACGCCGCCCTGACCGACGCAGCAAGCGACACGACCGCGGACCCGCCCGCCAAAGCCGGTGAGGATTCCGCCAACGATGCGGGCGAAACCGCAAGCCACGAAACCACGCCGCTGGACGATACGGGCGCCGATACGGGCGCCGATGCGGACGACGGCAAGGAAACGAGCGGCGATAATACTTCTGCGGCCGAAAATTCTACGGCCAAGGATTCTGCGGCCAACGAGTCCACCACCAGCGAGCAAATCCGCAGCGCTCGTCGACGCCGAAAGATGGTTTCGATTGGTATCGTTGTCGTGTTGTTGATCATCCTGGGTGTGCTGATCAGCGGCATCTTGGACCGCGACACTTCACCGCCGGTCGTGGAGATCGCGCCACGTGTGTTGTTCGAACAGTTGGTCGACAAGGTCAAGAAAGACGAGTCAAAAACCATTCATGTCGATGGCTTTGTGGTCGACGACGAGATGCTGAAAAGTATTCAAGGTCTCGAGCCGCTTGAGACGCTGATCTTGGACCAAGGCAAAGTCACCGACGCTTCGATGAAGATGATTGCCGCACTTCCCAACTTGCGTCATCTGCGTCTGCGGCTTTCTCCGATCTCGGATCAAGGTATGAGTGACTTGACGCAGTGCGAATCGCTCTGGTTCTTGAATTTGCCGCACGCCGAATGCACGTCCGAGGGAATCAAGTCACTCGCCAAACTTTCAAGTTTGCGTCAGTTGCGGATCGGTTCGAAACAACTCGGCAACGAAGTCAGCCGCGAAATCGTCAAGCTTCAGTCGCTGCGCGGGATTCATCTGATCGGCATCGGTCTGACCGACGATGGTTTAAAGGTGTTGGCGGGAGTCCCCGGACTCGAACCAGGCCTGCCGCATTTAGAATCGCTTTACCTGGACGACAGCGCAGTCACGACGGCGGGTTGGGAGTGGTTGTTCAAAACACATCCCCAAATTCACGTTCACGTCGACCAACAGCATCACGACCGCGACCCGAAGGCGCATCCACACCGCTGATCACCACGGTCAATTTCCTGGCGAGCGGTCGATGCCCATCGCCGCGATCAATCGGCGGATAAAACGGTGGCACCACATCGGTTCCAGTCATCCAGTTTTCAAATTCAGTCCTGACACAACACACGATCAAGCTTGATGAATACTGCCACAACTCGCCAAACGCCAAATCGTCGCCTGGAAATTCTGGCAAGCCGGCTGACCGAAATCCAAGTTGACGCGATCTTGGTTACCAACGAAACCAATGTCGGGTACCTGAGCGGGTTCACAGGCGATAGCTCTTACTTGCTCGTTCAGCCGGGCCGCACCGCGATCCTGACCGACGGCCGCTACGAAACACAAATCGCGGCGGAGTGCCCGCAACTGGAAACCGCGATTCGCCCGCCGGGCCAAGGGATGCTCGATCTGATCAAAGAGCTGCTTTCGGGAACCGATTTGGGGCGCATCGGATTCGAATCGGCACACGTCTCGGTCGCCGAATTTGCGCAGCTGCGTCAAAAGTGCCCGAACGTCGAATGGGTGCAAACCAGCGGCGTGGTCGAAGACCAGCGGATCATCAAAGACGCGTCGGAAATTGAAATCACGCGACAGGCCGTCCGAATCGCCGAACGTACCTTTCAGTCGGTTGTCGCGAAGCTGCGGCCGGATTGGTCCGAGCAAGAAATCGCCTACGAATTAGAATCGACCATGAGATTCCTGGGCGCCAGCGGTGTCAGTTTTTCGCCAATTGTCGCGGCGGGACCGTCCGGTGCGCTGCCTCATTACCACAGCTCGCCGAACCCGATCGGCGATGCGGCGACATTGCTGATCGATTGGGGTGCTTTTTATCAGGGCTACGCCAGCGACATCACGCGAACGTTACACCGAGAACACGCCTCGGACCGGTTCCGCCGAGCGTATGACGCCGTCCTGGAAGCTCAGTTGACGGCGATTCAGGCCATCCGGCCGGGGGCGGCAGCCAAGGATGTGGACGAGGCGGCTCGTCAAACGCTGCAAAAAGCGGGGCTGGGCGACGCGTTCAAACACGGGCTCGGACACGGCACGGGGCTGGAAATCCACGAGGCTCCGCGATTGTCGGCCATCAGCGACGAGACGCTTCAAACTGGCATGATTATCACGGTCGAACCCGGCGTTTACTTCGAAGGGGACTTCGGAATCCGCATCGAAGACGACGTTTTGGTGACCGAAACAGGTCACGAGGTTCTGTCGACCCTGCCCAAGGGCCTCGATGAGTGCCGAATGATGCTGTAAAACTTGCCTCCTTGGGTTCACCGCCAGAAAATCAGAGTCCGGCCGAACCCGCGGACCGCGCAAGCGTACTTCAAACCATTTTTTGCGAATATTTCCCGCCAAAACGATTCCGGCGGCCCAATTATCTTCAGACGGTGAGTCAGGCATGAGCAAAGGCGGAAAGCCAAGTAGCAACGTGTTCGATTTCGAGCGCATTCGCGAAGTAATCAAGCTGATGGAACAGCACGACTTGAGTGAAATCGACCTGCAGCAGGGCGACGAGAAGATCAAGCTTTGCCGTGGCGCCGCGGCGCCCGCCTATTTGCCGCCCGTTGCGGCAGCACCGGCACCGACGGCAACTGCCGAGTCGCCCGCCGCGTCCGATACGGCCGGAACGATCACGATCAACTCGCCAATGGTCGGGACATTCTACGCCCGGGCGAATCCGGAAGCGGAACCCTTTGTCAAAGTAGGATCGATGATCAACGACGACACGGTCGTCTGCATCGTCGAAGCGATGAAAGTCTTTAACGAAATCCCGGCCGAATGCCGTGGCAAGATCGTCGAAGTCTTAGTTCAAGATCAACAGCCGGTTGATTTCGGCAAACCGATGTTTCGTGTCCAAGTTAGCAAGTAACGGACTTGCCGGACCTGTTTACCGCTAACCTTCCCCTCGACATTCATTCGCTTTGTTCCAAAAAATCCTCATCGCCAACCGCGGCGAAATCGCACTCCGCGTCATCCGTGCCTGTCGCGAGATGGGAATCCAATCGGTCGCCGTTTATAGCGAAGCCGACGCGGATTCCATGCACGTACGCTTGGCCGATGAAGCTTACTGCGTCGGGCCCGCCCGCAGCGCCGATAGCTACTTAAAGATCGACCAGATCATCGCGGCTGCCGAAGTCGGAAACGTCGACGCGGTTCACCCGGGATATGGCTTCTTGGCCGAGAACGCGCACTTCAATGAAGTCTGCCGTGAAAGCGGATTCGAATTCATTGGTCCAAGCCCCGACGCGATGGAGAAACTGGGTGACAAGAATACCGCCCGATCCATGGCAATCGCCAACGATGTGCCCGTTGTCCCGGGCAGTGACGGACTGATCGAAGACGACTCTAAAGCGGTCGAAATCGCGAGGTCGATCGGCTTTCCTGTGCTGATCAAAGCCACCGCGGGTGGCGGGGGCAAAGGCATGCGGGTCGCCGAAGACGAAGCCGACTTGCAAACCGCGCTGCAGCAAGCTCGGACCGAAGCACAAGCGGCTTTCGGCAACGGCGGCGTGTATTTAGAACGATTCGTTGGTTCGCCGCGACATGTCGAAGTTCAAGTCATCGCCGACACGCACGGCAATGTATGCCACTTGTTCGAACGCGATTGCAGCGTTCAGCGTCGGCACCAAAAACTGATCGAAGAAGCGCCCAGCCCAAATTTGCCCGAAGAAAAACGCGTCGCGATCTGCGAAGCGGCAGTGCGGATGATCCGCGGTGCTGACTACAGCAACGCTGGCACGGTCGAGTTTATCGTCGACCAAAATGACGACTTCTTTTTCATCGAGGTCAACGCACGTATCCAAGTCGAACACCCCGTGACGGAAATGGTCACGGGTATCGATCTGATCAAAGAACAAATCCGAGTCGCCGCTGGCGAAAAACTCTCGTTCGCCCAAGAAGATGTGCAATGCATCGGGGCGGCGATCGAGTGCCGCATCAACGCCGAAAATCCGGATAAGAATTTCATGCCGAACCCCGGCAAGATTGCTGAAATGTTCGCCCCCGGCGGACTGGGCGTGCGTTTTGATTCGCACGTCTATGGCGGATACACCGTTCCGCCGCACTATGATTCGATGATCGGCAAACTGATCGTCCACCGACCGACCCGGACCGAGGCGATCGCCACGATGCGACGTGCCCTGGCCGAACTGCAGATCAAAGGCATCAGCACCACCGCGTCCTTCCAAGACAAAGTGCTGCAGCACGACGAGTTTGTTTCAGGCAAACACGATACGAAATTCGTCGAACGCGAATTCCTGCCTTAGTCGCAATCTCTGTCTTGGTCGCAATCTCTGTCTTGGTCGCAATCGCTGTTTGGGTCGCGAAGCCCCTGGCCGTCCTTGCCAGGTCGGCTTTGCGCATCGGGACCAGCCACGTTTCCGCCGCACAGCAAACGCGAAGCCTGCCTGTTCAGCGCTGTGTGAGCACCAATCTCGGTTGGCTCGGCATTGGATTTGAGCAACCGAGCTCACGTGGCTGGGGTTTTCCGCGTTTGGGACTCGCACGGATCGGGATCGATCAAGATGATCCCAATTCACCCACGGCATCGATCACTTGCTGGTCGTGCCCGTCAACTTTGACGCGTTTCCAAACCTTGGCAACCTTGCCATCGGCATCGATCAGGTAGGTGGATCGCTGGATTCCCATCGATTTTTTGCCGTACATGTTCTTCTCGCGCCAAGCGCCGTATTTTTCGCTCATCGCGTGATTCTCATCGACCAGCAACGGAAACGGCAGCGAATACTTCTCGCGAAACTTGGTGTGGCTGGCCGCGTCGTCGGTGCTGACGCCCAACAGGTGAACCCCCAGCTTCTTGATCTCGTCATAGCGATCACGAAAGGCACAAGCCTCTTTGGTACAGCCCGGCGTGTCATCGCGGGGGTAAAAGTAGAGGACGACCGGTTTTCCCTTCAGTTCGCTTAGTTTTACCTTATTGCCCGAGTCGTCTTTCAGGGTAAACGCCGGTGCCTTTTTGCCCGGTTCAATCCAATCGGCCATCTGTATCTTCCTATCGATGGATGTGTCAAAGAATGTGATTTGGCTACAGGATATGCGTCACGGCAAGCCCGACAACCCGCTCGACAGTACCGCCGATGTGCCATCGGCGACCAAACCGATATCCGACACGCCCCCACTGCCGCTTTGACAATCCTGATAACGCATGCGTGACATATCTCACAAAAGCACTAAACTCACGACTATGACCAACCCAACTGAATCTGCCGAAAGTCCGGACGAACACGATCCGAACGCTATCGAAACCGAACCATCCGCCGAGGTTTCATCGGACGCCAGCCCGTCGAATCCGACGCCCTCGCGCGCGATCCGTCCCAACGGCACCGAGCTAAGCCGCAAACTTGCGGCAGCTGCGGCACAGGTGGCGCTGGATAACAACGCCCAAGACGTCATTGTCTTGGATGTTTGTGCGCAGTCGGCCGAATTCGATTTCTTTGTCCTGGCAACCGGCAGCAGTCGGCGTCAATTGCACGCGATCAGCGAACAAATCGATGATCGGCTGGAAAAAGACCTCGGTGACCGCCGCATGGGAATCGAAGGTTATGACGAAAGTCGATGGATCGTATTGGATTACGGCAGCATCGTCGTGCATTTGTTCGACGACGAAACGCGCGAGTATTACGATCTTGAATCCCTGTGGGCCGACGGCACTGAAATCCCGCTTTCCGAACTCGGTTTGACGCCCAACAACAGCCCCGAATGATTCGCCCGCGATGCATCTTCCCTCACTGCTTGAGGCGCGATTTCGCGCCGCCCTGTCCGATCTGACGGACCAGACCGAGACGTTTGCCGCCATGATTCGTGGTACGAACGACCCGAAATTTGGCGACTATCAATCCAACTGCGCGATGCCGTTGGCGAAGTCCCTCTCGGGCAAAAACCCGCGCCTGATCGCTGATGAAATCGTTTCGAATTTGGATGTCGCTGACCTATGCGAAACGCCCGAAGTCGCCGGCCCCGGTTTTATCAACCTGAAACTGAAAGATTCGTTTCTGCTGGAACAGTTCCGATTGCTGCTGCAGGATGAACGCTGTTTGGTAAAAACGGTCGACCAGCCCGCCTCGATCGTCGTTGACTTTTCGTCGCCCAACGTCGCCAAGCCGATGCACGTCGGGCATATCCGCAGCACGGTCATCGGCGATGCGCTTGCCCGAGTGCTTCACTTTCTGGGCTACCAGACGATCACCGACAATCATTTGGGTGACTGGGGTACGCAATTCGGGATCATCATTTACGGTTACAAACACTTTGGTGATCCCAAGGTGGTTGCCGCCGATCCCGTCCCCGAATTGGCCAAGCTGTATCGCCTGGTCAACCAATTGATCGAGTACCGCAAGGCGATCGCTTCGGTCGAAGCTCTGCAAGGGCAAGTCGACACCCTGTCCGAGCAATTCGCTCAAGCAAAGCAGCAAGCCGAGAACGCTGAGGCCAAGGAAGCCAAAAAAGCAAGAAAGGCAGCGGGCGGCGTCCAGAAAAAATTGGCTGCGGCGGAAGACAAGCTTGCAGAAACCAAGGCAAAGATCACGGCGGTCGATTCCGATCCGCAACTGAAACAAATCGCGGATCAGCATCCAACGGTCGACAAGGATGTCCTTGGTGAAACCGTAAAGCTGCACCAGGGGGATGCCGAAAACCTGAAACTCTGGACCGAGTTCCTGCCGCACTGCAAGGACGAAATCAATCGCATCTACGACCGTTTGAATGTCCAGTTTGACCATACGCTGGGGGAAAGCTTTTATCACTCGATGCTTCAAGACGTTGTCGACGATCTGAGCCAACGAGGCTTGGCAACCGAGAGCGATGGCGCGACGTGTGTCTTTCTAGACGATTTCGACGCGCCGATGATTGTGCGAAAACAAGACGGCGCTTTCCTGTATGCGACGACTGATTTAGCAACGCTGAAGTATCGATTGCAACAGTTTGACCCGGCCGAAATCCTGTATGTCGTCGACACTCGGCAAAGCGAACACTTTGACAAACTGTTTGCCGTCGCTCGCCGCATCGGCATGCAAGACGTGAAATTGGTCCACGTCAATTTCGGAACCGTCTTGGGCGAAGACGGGCGACCGATGAAAACGCGAAGCGGCACGCTGATCGGACTCGAGGGCTTGCTAGACGACGCGGTTGCACGTGCTCGTGACGTGGTTTGTAACCCCGAGCGTCTAAGTCGGTTTGATCCGCCAATGGACGAATCCGAACAACACCGGGTCGCGGAAGTTGTCGGCATCGGCGCGATCAAGTTCGCTGATTTGGCGCATCACCGCAGCAGCGACTACAAGTTCAATCTCGACAAGATGGTCGCGCTCGAGGGGAATACCGCTGCTTATGTTCAGTATTCATACGCTCGAACTCAGTCGATTATTCGCCGAAGCGGTCTGTCAGAGAATCAGATCATTGATGCCGCGATGAACGGCACCCTGAAATTTTCGGAGCCCGCCGAAAGAAATCTAGTCTTAACATGCTTACGTTTCGAAGAAGCATTGACGGGTGTGCACCAAGATTATGCGCCAAATCAACTCGTGGATTATTTGCTGGAACTGTCAAAAGCTTATGCGGTTTTCAACGACAATTGCCACGTGTTAAACGCTGATACCGAAGAACAAAAAACCATAAGACTCGCTTTGGTGTGCATTGCGGCGCGGCTGCTCAAACTAGGACTTTCGCTGTTGGGTGTCGATGTCGTTGAGCGAATGTAGATAGGTTTTGCGTTTTATGATTGACGATCAATCACTGCCGGTCTCATAATACGCCACACGTCGACTCAGCAATTGATGCTTCCGCGAGGACCTATGTGATCAGAGTTTTCGCGGAAACACCTCTGATCGGATGCTGGTTCGTTTTCCTGACTTCCTGTTGTACATCAAGACGTCTCGCGTTGGTAAATGCGTGGCCGAGCCATCGTGACGATGTTTTGAAGCGATCCAAAGGCACATAGGTTAGTAGAGATGGCGAAGAAAAAGAGTGTCAACAAGTCGAAAGCGATCCGCGACTACTACGCCGCCAATCCCAAAGCAAAACCATTAGAGGTTGCCGCAGCGCTTAAGAAATCAGGGATCGACGTCACTCCCGCATTTGTGAGCACGATCCGATCGACGTCCAAGAAAAAGAAGGTTGGAAAACCTGGTCGTCCCACCGGCTCGAAATCGTCGCGACAAAAAACGGGCACCGGCGCCGATGACGTCTCATTCGATTCGCTGATCAAAGTCAAATCGATCGTCGAACAGATGGGCGGTGTCGCACAGGCTCGCGCCGCGCTGGATGCCCTCGAAATTCTGCTCGATTAACTCGATAGCGCCCGATCTAATGCGCGATCAACTGGCCGCTTTCAATCAGGGTGAGTGTGCTACCGGAACGTCAGCGATACAGCATCAGCCGGTCTCGCTGCGTCAAAACGACCACCCCTGTGGGCCCGGTTGGGTTTCTATTCATCAGTCCGATCACGTCGTTTCGTCCGGTTTTTCAGCTCATCGACCGACCTGAATCGCCGGTATTGCAGATGTGACCATGCGTGTTAGGGCCAATCGGGGGACTTCTGTGTAGAATGGGGGCGAACGTATTTGTTGACGCTGCCCCACTACGACTGAATCTTAAGACGTTTCCCAAAGATGGAAGAGATCACGCCCGACTATTTCGCTCAGCGAGTCATCGATTTTTCGCTCGCTCAACGGCGCGACGTCGAACAGGCGATGGGCGAACTCGGTGGAAGCGCAACGACCAAGGAAACGATCGAATTCTTTCAACAGCGTGGGTTGGTGACGACCCTGCAGGCTGAAAAGATCCTCAAACGCGACCGCACAGGATATTTCTACGGCGACTACAAAGTCCTGTACATCATCGGTGCCGGAACATTCGCGCGGGTTTATCGAGCCAGCAAGGATGGCGAGGTCTTTGCCGTCAAGGTCTTACGAAAACGATTCCGTGACGAAGCGAAAGAGCTAGAACAATTTCTTCGCGAAGGTCGCGTGGGTCTCAAGCTTCGCCACCCCAATATCGTCAGCATTCATGATGTGGTTGCCGACATGCGCAACCCATTCTTGGTCATGGAGTTTGTCGAAGGGCAAACGCTGCGAGAGCTTGTCCGGATTCGTGGCAAGTTGCCACCCACGCTGGCACTGCGTTTGATCGCCGAAATTGCGGCGGGGCTTGCCCATGCAGCAACCTTTGGTGTTTCGCACCGGGACTTGAAATTGTCGAACGTCCTGGTTTCGTCCACCGGGCAAGCGAAACTGGTTGACTTCGGTTTGGCGGCTCTAACCGATCGGAACAATCCCGAGCAGATGGCGGATTGCCCCAACGCACGCGCGATTGACTATGCCGCGCTGGAACGGGGCACAGGCGTTCGTAAAGATGATCCGCGCAGCGATGTCTACTTCGCCGGCAACATGCTTTACCACATGGTCGCCGGCACGCCCGCATTGACCGAAACTCGCGACCGTATCCAGCGACTGAATGTCAGTCGCTTTCAACAAATCACTCCGCTGCACGAGGTGGTTCCGGATGTGCCTGGTGTGGTGGGCCAATTGGTCAGCCGCGCACTGGAATTTGACCCAAAGAAGCGAATTCAATCGGCCGCCGCGCTTAGCGCCGAAGCGAAAAAAGCCATCAGCGTCTTGGAAGGGAACGTACCCAAACGGGTCAACAGCCATTTCGCGCAGACAATGGCCGAGCATACCGACGATGACGAATCGGTTAGCAGCGAGGGCGAAGGCTACGTCGTCATGCTGGTAGAGAAGAAAGAGGGACTGCAGAACGCGATCCGCGAAAGATTGAAATCTCGCGGCTATCGCGTCTTGGTGATCTCGGATCCGAACCGCGCGTTGGCAAGATTCACCGACGGCGATGAAGCGCCGGCCGACTGTGTCATCTTTGGTGCGTCGGAATTAGGTTCCCTTGCGGTGGAAGCACACAATCGCTTTGCCGAGGACGAAAACACGTCCCATATCCCGACGATCCTGCTGGCCGACCGACGCCAGTCAAACGTGATCAACGCGGCCAAACGCGGCAGCAACCGCAAACTGCTATCACTGCCTTTGAAAGTGCGTGAATTGCGAACGGCATTGAAACAGCTGTTGACAAACGTCGAACGACGAGAACTGGGAACGTTCTAGAGAAGGGAACGTTCCAAGTGGCGCCCGCCAACTGAATGGCGGGCGCCGGCTGACTCTCGACCGGCCGCCAGCCGTGATGGTTCATGCGGTGATTTTTACACCGCGGGGTCGCCGCTGACATACACCGTCAACGAGTGGCAAGGCATCGCCACGAGTCGGGTCGCCGGCGGCGATGGGCCGTCGATATCGGGGTAGATGTCGCCGGGTGAATCCGCCGCGGTGTCGATGAACAGGTTCCATTTCGTACCACGTCCGACTTCTGGCAACTTGTACTCACGATCTTGGCCGGTGCTGTTGAACATCATCACCAAGTCGCGACCGAGCCCCTCGGGATCGTCCGCTTTGCCGGGTGCCGCGATATAGGCAACCATCGCCAGTTCATGTTGCCCCCAGTCCAGCGGGCTGCCGTCGGGCGCGTACCACGACACATCTGGGATCAATCGCCCATCAACCGGCTTGCCGGTCAGGTATTCGCGACGTCGTACCGTTGGCTGCTCGCGCCGAAACTTGGTCAGTGACTGGACAAACCGAAGCATGTCGGCATTCTTTTCGACCAAACGCCAATCGAACCAGCTGATGTCGGTGTCTTGGCAGTACGCGTTGTTATTGCCTTTTTGCGTTCGCCGAATCTCGTCGCCACTGACCAACATTGGGACACCCTGACTCAACATCAGAGTGGCCAACATATTTCGGATTTGGCGTCCGCGAATCGTATTGATCGACTTTTTGCGAGTTGTGCCTTCGGCACCATAATTGTCGCTGATGTTGTGGTTGTCGCCGTCGCGATTGTCTTCGCCGTTGGCCAGATTGTGTTTCTCTTTGTAAGAAACCAAATCATTCATCGTAAAGCCGTCGTGGCTGGTGATGAAATTGATGCTGCAAAACGGCGGTCGTCCGTCATGCTCGTACAAATCACTGCTGCCGGCCAAGCGGGTCGCCAACGCGCCCAGCGTTCCGCCATCACCTCGCCAAAAGCCGCGCACATCGTCGCGATAACGCCCGTTCCATTCGGCCCATCGGTGATTACCAAAGGATCCGACTTGATAGGCGCCGGCGGCATCCCAAGCTTCGGCGATAATTTTAGTATCGGCCAGCAAAGGATCTTCGGCAATCAATTCGACCATCGGCGGGTTGGGGATCAGTTCGCCGTTACGGTCACGGCTCAGGATACTCGCCAGATCGAATCGGAAACCGTCAATGTGATAGTTGTGTACCCAGTGACGCAGGCAATGAAAGATCATTTCGCGAACGACCGGATGATTCCCGTTGATCGTGTTCCCGCAGCCGCTGTAGTTCGTATAGTGCTTGCCTTCGCTCAGGATGTAATAGACTTGGTTTTCGAGTCCTTTGAACGATAGCGTCGGCCCCTGTTCGTTTCCTTCGCACGTATGATTGAACACGACGTCCAAGATGACTTCGATCCCTGCGGCGTGCAGTGCCTTGACCATCTCTTTGAATTCGCGAACGTGTGCGCCGGGTTTCTTGCTGTGGCCGTAACCACGGTGTGGTGAAAAGAATGCCATCGGATCGTACCCCCAATAGTTGGGACGATCCATTTTGTTGCCGTAGATGTCACGAATCGGAAATTCGTTGACCGGCATCAGCTCAACCGCGGTGATGCCCAGCGACTTGAGATATGGAATTTTCTCGATCACGCCCAGATAGCTGCCAGGTGCCTTGACCTTGGCGGTACGACTCTTGGTGAAACCCTTGACGTGCATTTCATAGATGATTGATTCACTGATGTCGCGACGAATATGTCGATCGCCGTCCCAATCAAAGGAATCATCAATGACGACACAGCGCGGGGGCCGAATCACGCCATCGGTGCTGGGCTGAAACTCGCCCGCGAGTGCCATCGCATAGGGGTCGATCAGACGCGCCGATGAATCAAAGCGGTGACCGTTGTCGGGATCCCAAGGTCCGCAGGCTTGCAGGTGATACAGTTGTCCGGCATCGATCCCGGGAACGTGCAGGCTCCAGACATCGCCCCAGCGATCAGTGTCGCGATCAAAGTCGATGACTTCGGCCGGTTCGCGGTCGGTAATTTTGTTGTACAGCAATAATCGCATCGCCGTCGCCGATCGACTGAAGACCGAAAACTGCACACCGGTCTCTTGCAATTTGGCGCCGAACGGCGGTTGGTAAGCGAACTGTAGATCAGGGCACGGCTGGCGCATGAGCATGTTGCGGGTCTCTTCCTTCAGTCTCGATCATTCACTGCGATCCCGTACGCGTCTTCCTACGAAAACGGACGAACTCTGGATCGAAGCGACGAATTTCCATGAATCAGTAACACGGAACCCACCGCCTCGGATGCGGCAGTCCCACGAAGAAACCTACCACCTCCCTATTGCAATGACCGAGCAACCACGAAGCTCCCGCGGAAAACCGTGGGCAGGGGCGGTTGCTGCGACGTCTAGCGATTTCCTGCCGGACAATCCTCCCAGGGAAGTGAGAAAAACAATGCGGGTCAGAGCGATGATTCCGCTCCCGCGACAAGAGAGCATACCGCAACCGCACTCGGCAAAGAACGCCGGAATCGCTCGGAGAGTGATTCCGCGGCACATTGGAGCCAAGTCCGCCCTTGAACGTCGCTCGTGCCTGCTGACCGCCGTTTGTGGCTTCTATTGGTGCTGTTACCCGGCGGCCTCAGAAGTCATGATAGGCAACACAGCGAAGCTGCCGTCTCGACCCATCCCGCCGAGAGACCGGTCTCGGCCGACTTTCCAGACAATTGCCCTACACTGGGTATCGTTGTCTTGCGTTTTCGAACGAGTCTGGCGGCGCCGCACGGGTTGGTTCGGTTACGGTCACCCGCTGCCATCGTTTTATTGTCTGGTTATTCCTCCGCATGAAGACTCTCTGCCGATATGGCTGCGACCTATAAAGATGCCGGCGTCGACCTTGACGTCTATGCCGATTCCATGAGCCGGCTGCCGCGATTGATGCACCGCACGTTCAGCCCGCGTGTGATCCCTAGTGATGGCGGATTCGCCGGATTGTTCCAGCTCGATTTCGACGGCAAGCTGTTTTCTCGCAATTACGTCAATCCGGTCATGGTCAGCGGTACCGACGGCGTCGGCACGAAACTAAAGATCGCGCAGGAAACGGGTCGGCACGATACGGTGGGAATCGACTTGGTCGCCATGTGCGTCAACGATCTGTTGTGCACCGGTGGCGAGCCGTTGTTCTTTTTAGATTATGTCGCGATGGGCAAAGACGATCCGGCTCGGCTGGAACAAATCGTCAAAGGCATCAGCGACGGGTGTGTCGCTGGCGACGCCGCACTGTTGGGCGGCGAGACAGCAATCATGCCAGACATGTATGCGGCCGAAGACTACGACTTGGCGGGATTTGCCGTCGGCGTCGTCGAACGCAAGAAGCTGATTGACGGTCATCTGATTAGCGAAGGCGATGTCGTCTTGGGACTGGATTCCAGCGGGCTGCATAGCAACGGATTTAGCCTGGTTCGCAAGATCATTCGCGATGCGAACTTCGGCTGGGACGATAAACCAGAACCGTTTGACGGGAAATCGCTGGGCGAAATCTGCTTAACCCCGACCCAAATTTACACGCAGGTCATCCGGGCCATTCAGTCACACTACCGTGTCAAGCAAGTGCTGCACGGCTTGGCTCATATCTCCGGCGGCGGAATCGAAGAAAACCTGGATCGCATCCTGCCGGTCGGTGTGGACGCAGAAATCGAATCGGGCAGCTGGGAAATTCCAGACGTCTTTCAATGGCTGCAAAAAACGGGCGGCGTCGAAACAAGTGAGATGCGGCGGGTTTTCAACATGGGAATCGGCATGATCGCCGTGGTTAGCGACTTCTATGCAGCCAGCATTGCCTCGCAAATCAGCGACCTGGGCATTGGTTGCCGCAGAATCGGCCAGATTGTCAAAGGAACCGGAAAGGTTCGATACACGGTCGAATAGGGCCGAAATAGGCGTGAAATGGGAACTGAAACCCGAACGGCGGAGTCGTTCTCGTCGTTCATGACCTCTCCGGCGGACTTGTCAGCGGAAAACCATTGCATCAGCCGAACGTTAGTAACAGGCGAACGCTAGAAACAAACGTTCGGAAACCCGTTTCGGCGCGAAAAGGTCACTCGGTGTTGACGATCAGGAATGCCCCGACGACTGCGTCGAGTTGGTAAACTGGTTGAAGAAACGCAGTTGCCCCGTTTTGGCCGCTTTCCTACCATTCCATAAACCCCTTCCTTCCAGCCACGTTTGCATCAGTCTTCTCCGACAGGAACCCACTATGGATCGTCGTCTGCATCGATATCTTCTTCCCACGATCGCAATCGTTGCCGTATCGATCGCCACGGACTTGATCACACCTCGCACTTCGGCTTGGGCTCAAGATTCGGCGGCCATCCAACAACCGCCTCGCCAAGCTGCGCCACCACGTGCCGCAGTCGTCCCCGAGGCTCCGCTGACTTTTGACGCAGTCCCAAAAGACCGCGACAAAATTGTCGCTCGGCTGATTGCGAACTTGATGCCACGAACCCATGTCTCGTCGCAAAACCTGGACGACACGATCAGTCGTCGGGCGATGGACCTGTTCATTGATTCACTCGATCCGCTCAAGCTTTATTTCTACCAAAGCGACATCAACGAGTTTCATCGGTCCGAAACCAAGATCGACGACATGGTTCGAGTTGGCGACCTGAGCCTGGCCTACGATATTTTCCGTCGCTTTACTCAGCGCGTCGACGAACGCGTCGCGGTTGCACAAGAACTGCTCGACTCAAAATTTGACTTCAAACGTGACGAATCGATCATCATCGATCCCGACGCCGCCACATACGCCAACACACCCGACGAAGCTCGGGACCGCTGGCGCCGGCAAATCAAGTACGCATTGCTGGACCTGAAGGACGCCGAAGAAGACGAGGACGCGCCGTCACACGAGGAAGCGGTCGAGCAACTGCGACGACGCTACACGCGGTATGCAAATCGCTGGAAGCAAACCAAGAGCGATGATTTGCTCGAAATGTACCTCTCCGCCGTCACGATGGGCTACGACCCGCATTCGACGTACATGTCGCCTGCTTCGCTAGACGATTTTACGATCCTGATGGGTTTGAAACTGGAAGGCATCGGGGCAGCACTGCGCGAGAAAGACGGGGTGACCGTGATCACCAACGTGATCCCCGGTGGTGCCGCCGACAAACACGGCAAACTGAAAGCCGATGACCAAATTGTCAGCGTCGGCCAAGGCGAAGACGGTGAGATGGTTGATATCGTTGAAATGCCGCTGAAAGACGTCGTAAAGATGATCCGCGGAACCGCAGGCACACTCGTGCGACTCGGCGTCAAGCCGGGCGGTGTCGGGAACGCCGAAATCTACAAAATCACTCGGGCGAAAGTCGAACTCGAAGAGTCGGCTGCACGCGGTGAAGTGATCGAACATCAACTCAATGGTGCCGGCAAGACTCAAAAGATCGGCTACATCAACTTGCCGAGCTTCTATCTGGACATGGAAGCCGCCAAACAGAATCGTCGTGATTTCCGCAGCAGCACGCGGGACGTGCGACGGATCATCGAAGACTTTAAGAATCAAGGTGTCGAAGGCATCGTGCTGGACCTAAGCCGCAACGGTGGAGGCAGCCTGACAGAGGCGATCAACCTGACGGGACTGTTTATTGATCGTGGACCTGTCGTTCAGGTCAAGAACTCCGACGGCTCAGTACAACAGTACCGAGACGACGAAAAAGGTGCCGCGTGGAATGGACCGCTCGTCGTGATGACCAGCAAGTTCAGCGCAAGTGCCAGCGAAATTCTTGCCGGTGCTATCCAAGACTACGGTCGTGGAATCGTTGTTGGTGACCCTGCCACACACGGCAAGGGAACGGTTCAAACCTTGATGGACATCGGCAATCAATTGTTCCGCAACGCACGAGCCAATTACGGTGCTCTAAAAGTCACACTGCAACAGTTCTATCTGCCCGATGGCGAAAGCACGCAGCGGAAAGGTGTCGCCGCCGATATCGTCGTGCCCAGCATCACTGCGAAAATGGACGTCGGCGAGGGTGACCTGAAATACGCCCTCGAGCATGACACCGTAAAACCAGCAACGCACATCAAGTACAGCATGAACCCGCCGGACCTGATCGGACAACTGCGAAAGTCGTCCGCTCAACGCGTCGAAAACAACAAAGAGTTTGTTGACTTGCTGCGACGTATCAATCTCTACGTCGATCAGAAAGAGCAGGATTACGTCTCGCTTGACGAGGACGACTTCATGCGTCGCCGCGCGGAACTTGATGCCCAGAAAGAAGACGAAGAGAAGGAACTGGAAACGGAAATCAGCAGCGACGTGATTTTCCGCGACACGTTCTATAACCAGGAAATCATCAACATCGCTCACGAGTACATCGACGGTTTGATGAAACAGAACCTGGCCCGAGCGAACTAGGCGGCGCGTCCGGCTGGCATTCTTGGCGGCTAGGGCTTGTGCCGGCTAGGGCTCACGTCGGCTAGGGCTTGTGCCGGCTAGGGCTCACGTCGGTTTTAACGTTCGCACGAACGAAGGGGCGGTCGCAGGACCGCCCCGGCTCGCTTCGTCGATCATCTGGCCTGCTTATCCGATCGACTTTGCGATCGCGTAAATTTCCGCTGCATCCAGCACCTTGTCGTTGCTCTCAAATAGCGACTTGATCGCCGCACGGTGCGCTTTCATTTTCAGGCCACCGACACCGACGGCGCCGTAAACGACGCCATGCTCAATCGGCCGCGCCTTGTCGGTCACCGCCACGCCTCCAATACCCGCGGGCGGAACGGCATTCAAGTCGATCGCGACCTTCAACGTGGATAACCCTTGCACCGTTGACTCGCCGATCAATTCAACACCTGCGGCACCGCATGCGATCAGGATGGAAGCATCCTCAAGGACCGGGGCCAATGTTTCATCCGAGGTGTCGCCGGCAGCCATTGGCGACAAACTGCCTCCGCTCGCCTTCTTAGCAATCGCATCACAAGCGGACTGTGCCCGTTCAATGGAACGACTGGTCAAACGCACGTGCGCGCCTTCATTGACCAACATCTCGGCCACACGCCTGCCGACCGGGCCGGTACCACCGAGCACGACCGCGGTCGCGCCTCGTGGCTCTTGATGTCGCCCTGCCGCTACCACCGCCGCGGCCGCCGTCGTGTTACAACCCGACGCGTCCAGCATCACCGACACTCGCACCGGACCAAAGAATGTCTTCTGAACTCTTTCGAAAAGTTTCTCGGCTGCGGACACGTCCGATCCGCCAACGAAGATCGCTGTGTTCTTAAGTTCGTCGCCACCACGCGTGAACATTGCGCCATGTGTAATCGAAGTCACTTGAACAGGTTCGACATTGTCAAATCGAAGCAATTCGTCGACATCCGAATCGATTGCAACGACCGAATCGAAAGCACTCGGTTGGGAATCACCGTCAAGCTGAAGCAGTATGCGTTTCACGTCTGTATCGATCCGCTGATTGGTATTTGACAAAAAATTAGCCGTCCTGACACTCGGCACTAGATTCACGGCAAAAACGCGCGTGAACCGTGGCTCGTGTCAGAACGGCTAACCGAAAACGATTGACCGAAGCCGATTAGAAACCCTTGAATGGGTGAGCGGCTGCGTCTTTCTTCGCGATCATGTCGCTGGCTGTTGGCTTGCCGCCCATGGCGTTTGCCAAGGATTGCTTAACCGCTTCGTAGTTGTAGTTGTAGATTTTTTCGTCATCTTCGGCGGCAGGGTGAATGAACACGCCACAGACGCAAACCAAGTCTTCGGCTTGGTCGGCGGGAATGATTCCTTCGCCAACCGCATCTGCAACGGCTTTCGCGACCGCGGCCTGTGCGGGTCCGAACATTTGCACGACTTGCTTCATGTCCTTCAGCGTCACCTTGGTGACCATGACGGTCGACGGCTTGACGGCTAGATTCGGTTCAAGGACGGCCAACAAGTTCGTGTGACCTTCGCTTTGCGTTGACAACGCATTGGCGAATGCAACGCCAACCGGTCCATCTTTGCTGCCGATCATCAAGTCGATGTGCGCGACTTCGTTGCCATCGCCTACCAGTGCTTCGCCAATGTTAAACTGCATCAGGATTGTGCCTTTCGTTGAGGGTTCGACGGGCTTTCCCGTCATGAACACGCCAGCGGATTCGAGTGACTTTACAGCCGAAGAACGTAGCAAACCGTACTGCCGATGCAACCACCCGAACCCCACAAGGGGCCCAACATAGGGACCATTTGTCGACTTCTTGATCGGCCGCCCCTGGGCGACGCCTCAGCCGCAACATCCCGCGAAGCAACAAAGACGGATCCAGCCGAAGTCATCTTGGTCGGCGCCTCGGTTCGGTCCGCGGCCGCGAGCGCGAAAATCGCCGGATATCGAGTCCTGGGCATCGACCAGTTTGGTGATACCGATACCCGCGTACTTTGCGACCAGTTTGCCACTTTCGATGAATTACTTGACCTATCACTGAACGAGTTTGACGATTGGGCAAGCCGTTTCCGCGATGCCATCGTGCTGCAAGTTGGTGGAATGACGGGCCGCGGACAACGAATCCTCAGCCGACTGTCCGGCGTTTGTCAGCGGCTTGGGCCAACGGACGCTCAATCGCGTGCTCTGGCCGACCCGCTTTGGCTCGATCGATTCGCACGAGGCTCTGGTATCCACTTTCCAACCACCGTATCGACACGCCCCACCACCGATGACGGCATCACTGACGCTGCGGCTCCTCGGGACGGTACCGCCGATGGTACCGCTGCGACATCGATCCGCTGGCTCCACAAGCGCTCACCGCAGCTGACGCCCAGCAGCGGTGGCCTCGGCGTTCGATTCGCGGACAACCAATGCGAACCAATCCCGAATCATCCGGTGGATGAACACTGCAATGAGATCTGGCAGAAATGGGTTCCCGGACGTAGTTTCGGTGCGACTTTTTACAGCGATGGCGATTCGGCCTGTTTTGTCGGACTGTGTCGATCGTCTTTTCACCGCATCAAAGACCGACCGTTTGTCTACGCTGGGTCCTCCGGTCCCTTGTCGTTGCCGCCCCGCATCGTCGACCGACTGAATCAACTCGGCAATACGATCGTTCGGCTCAGCCAACTCTCGGGACTCTTCGGTACCGACATCATCATTGACCGACAAGAACGAATCAGCCTGATCGAAATCAATCCTCGCTGGACCGCGTCCTGTGAATTGATCGAGCGAGCGATCATGCAACAGAGCCAAACGTCTGCCGGACACGCATTGATCAGCGTGGTACTGCGCAGAACAAACACCGGTGAAGTTCGAAACGCAATCCGCCACTCACCGGATCAGTCACGCAGTATGCTCTGGAAGCGTGTCATTTATGCGAGAAACGATGCCATCTTTCGATCGCAGTGGATTGGCGAAATTCTTTCTGGCGTCGAGGCTGACATCACAATCGCGGACATCCCCAATGATGGTCACGTGATCCGTAAACACGAGCCCGTATTCACTCTGATGGGTTCATACGACCGCGATAGCGCCGACGCGGCTTCCCTATCATTGCGATCCGGAATCGAGACTATTCGGCGCGTGCACGCAACGATTCAGCGGTTCCGACTTCCGGCAACGAGTTGACCATTTTTGCATCGGTGCGACGCAGCTCGCCGATCGCGGCTTGACGAAATTTCGCCAAACGCTCTTGATGCTCGGAAACGAGTGCCAGATTCGTCAGCTCATCGGGATCATTCTGCACATCATATAGCTCTTCGACTTCGCCTTCGACCAGATTCCGCACGTACTTGTAATGTCCCTCGCTAAGCATCACGTACCAAGGTATGCCTGGACCGTGATAAAGCGTCGGGTCATCGGGACCGGGAACTTCGTTGGTTGCCGAGCCGTACTGTTTCGCGGTGTGGACAAGCATCGCGGGATGATCCCAACTCGGTGCATCACCGCTCAACAACGGGCTCAAGTCATGCCCGTGCATCTTCCATGGCAGATCGATTCTGGCGTACGAAAAAAACGTCGGCGGGATGTCGACTCCACTGACCGGGGTGTCAATCACGCGGCCCGCTGACTCGGCGGCAACGCTAGCGGGCGGACGAATGATCAGAGGGCAAGCGACTGTCGCATCATACGGTGCGACCTTGGACTTGAAACCATGTTGGCCCCACGCAAAACCTTGATCCGATGTATAGACGACCAGGGTATTCGCATCCTGACCGCTTGATTTCAGCGTTTCCAGCAGTCGTCCTACATTCTCGTCGATCGCAATCACGCCTTCGTTGTATTGATGAACCCACTCGCTTAAGGGACGTCCCGGATAATCTTTCATCCCGACCGGCGCGTCTTTGCGAACTTGCCGCTCCACGGGATGACCATCTTTTCCCGGTTCCCAGAACTCCATCTCGCGAACATATTTTGGCTTTCCCGGTCGCGGCGGATAAACGTCGGCCGGACTTGGCACGACTTCACCTTGGTAGTCACCGCGATGGCGATCTGCGGGAGTGAACGGGCCATGAACCGCTCCGTAGCAAAGCCACAAGTACCATGGTTTTTCGCCCGATTCAGCTTGTTCGGAAATAAAGTCGATCGCCCAATCGGTATAGTTGTCCGTCGTATAGCCCTGCACCCGCTGAGGCTCGCCACCGTCCTTGATAATGATCTGATCGTCGTAATAGTTTGGCGAATTCTCAGGGAACCCCGGTCGATTCCAGACGATTTGGTGGTCCCAGTCCCGACCAAACCCCGTGTCGACACCGGTGTGCCACTTGCCAATTTGCGCCGTCGTGTATCCACCACGGCGGAACACGCTAGGCCAGAAAGGGCACTTGTCTGGATCGTATGCGCTGCCTGGGTACTGGCCCTCCATGCGCATCGACTCGATGCCGTGTTGGTGGTGTCCGGTCAGCAGCGTTGCCCGTGACGGCATACACCACGACCCGATGTAGGCACGATTAAACCGCACACCGCTGGCGGCCAAGGCGTCGATATTTGGGGTTCGCACCCATTCATAACTGCCCGGATAACAACCAACGGTGCGATACGATTGATCGTCGGTATAGATGAACAGAATATTGGGTCGATTCGCCGCTGATACCGCGTTGAACCCGGAAACAAGCAACAGAATCGCTATCAGCGATTTCATGAAAACCTTCATACGAAACAAAACTCCCGTGGTCCTTGTTCACGCCGACGGCACGACGAAGCTCTGCCGTAATCTCGTAACATAAACGAACGCCATATCTCATCGGTGACGAAACTCAAAGCTTAGTTTCGCGAGAAGACTTCACCGAACGGTCGATAGTTGTGATAGGGAACCGCCTTGGCTTTCCAGTCTTCAACGGCGTTGTCGTACAAAGCTCTCATGCGAACAAGATCGTCCGTCGCGCTAGCATCGGCGGCAAGGTTTTTCATTTCCAGTGGGTCCGCCGTGGTCTCGAACAACTCCTCGGTTGGTTCGTAATCGCCTTTATCATGCGGCCAATAGATATATTTCCAATCCTTTGTCACAACGCCCAGGCTGTGAACCGCGTCCGGGCCCCAGACATTGATCAGCGGCAACCAACTGTGAATCGTCGATTGCGGGTCGTCGTATAGCTTCATCAAATCAGCCCCATCAATGGTCTCGGGAACCGATAGCCCGGCCAGTTTGAGAATCGTCGGTGCAAAATCAACGTTTCCGGTCAGCGCGTCACATCGCAGACCCTTGCCACTATTGTCGTGGCGCGGATCAAATACGATCAGGGGAACACGAGAGGATTCTTCATACGGAATCACTTTCGAACCATACCCGTGCGACCCGTTCATAAACCCGTTGTCCGAGGTGTAGATGACAATGGTGTTTTCAAAGGCACCCGACTCTTTGATCGCGTCGCGAATCATGCCAACCGCAACATCAATCGCATAGATTTGCTGATAGTACAGAGCCATCGTCTCGTCATACTTGGTGCTGTAATTCCAGCTGTGAAATCGTTCATACTGTCGGCCAAGTCGACTCTGTGGCGCCAAATGCTCGCCGTTTTCGCGTCCGAAATTGCCCGGCTTGGTGAACTTAGCGCCGGCATAAACATCGTCGAACCTGGGGTCCGGCTGAACGGGATGATGCGGCGCCTTGAAACTGATCGAAAGACAGAACGGTGCATCGTCGTCGGCCGAGTCGCGAATAAAATCACGTCCGAATGCACCATACGAAAGCGTCGAATGCGGATATTTGTCCGCGTACTTGATCATCGACTTGTTTTTGCGCGTGTCATAGGAAGTCTGCCCCGGCCCGCCGCCCCATCGGTCGAAATCTTCCTCGGGCAATTGCCCCTTCCGTTCGGGCGTATCGGTGACTTCAAACCCGAACTTACCGGCAAACGCCGTTTTGTAACCGGCTTGGCGCAACAACATGGGATATGACTTTTCCCAGTGTGCCGTCATCAACGCGCCATGCTCGAAATTACAACCGGTTTTGTACTCGTACATTCCCGTCACCACATTGGCACGACTGGCCATGCAGATGGCCGTCGTATCGTAATGGTTGTCGAAAATCATTCCGTCGGCCGCCAGATCATCCAGGTTCGGAGTCTTTGCGCCGGCAGTGCCGTAGCATCCCATCGAATAGGTCGCCTGGTCGTCCGCCATCAAGAAAATGATATTCGGACGGTCGTCGCCGCTAACGTTGCCCGTGGTTGCGAACGCGAGAACCGTGATGACGAAAAGACACGCGAGCGGAACGCGACGACTGAACTTAATTGACATGCATCAACCATTCGAAGACGTGGAATCGGGAATCCACGTATTCTAACGTCAAACAAATACAACCGGGTCGGATCCGCGAACTATTTCTCGCCGGCGTGCAAGTCTGTCCAGTCCTGATAGATCGGCCGTTCGGTTGCGTCACGTCCCAGCATCCCCGTTGGTTCGGGCGGCAAGGAATTCAGCAGGCGCTGCAGCCGCGTTCGTGGCGCACTGCTTGCCTCACCCGGTGCAATCACGGATTTTTCGTAAAGATCATTGGGGACGTCGTAGTAACGTCCATCGCGATAAAGTTTGTACTGCTGGGTGCGAGCAAACTGACCTGGCGTTTTGTTCCAGTACGGCTGGTAATGGCAGATCACCCAGTCCCGTGGATTGCCCGGTTTTCCCGTCAATTGCGGCAAAAAACTGAATCCGTCGATGGGATCACCGGCACCCAAACTCACGCCGGCGGCCTCGGCCAGCGTCGGGTAAAAATCGGTAAAGTCGACCAGGTCGTCAACGACTTTCCCACTCGGCGTATGGCCTTTCCAATACGCGACCAGCGGCACGTGGGTGCCCATGTCCGTCATGCCCCCTTTACCGCCGCGAATGTCCATGCCATTCCAGCGAGACGTCAAGCGTGTGTTTGTTCCGTTGTCGGCGGTAAACAGAATAATCGTGTCATCAAGCTCGCCGATTGATTCCATATGCCGAACGATTCGCCCGATGATTTTGTCCATGTACTGAACCATCGCAACGAAGTTCTTCTTTTCGTCTTTCTTGGCGGCTTTGTTTGCTTTCGATCGATCTGCGTCTCCGATCGTATCCGGCGTGGGCACGAATGGATCATGCACCAGTACCATCGGGTAGTACAAGAAAAACGGTTCCTCTTGATGTCGCGTCGCAAAATCGCACAAAAAATCGCACAACAGGTCAGGGCCAAACTTACCGGCGTTTTCTTCCTTGGTGATTAGTTTCCCGTTGTGTTCAAGTGGCGGATTCCAAAATCGTTCGCCGCCTTGAGGCCCCTTCTTTTCCAAAGTCACCTGCCACAATAAAGACTCGTCAAACCCGGCCTTAAGCGGTCGCGTGCTGTCGTCGCTGCCGGGCAACGTGTTGTAAGTTCCGTTCAATTGCCACTTGCCGGCGATCGCCGTTTTGTATCCGGCCGATTGCATCAGATGGCCAAACGTTTTCTCGTCCGGATTCAAGTATCCAAAGTGCGTATAGTTTCGAAAGCTATATTTGCCGGTCATGATTTCGACACGGGACGGTGTACAAATGGGCGTCGAATAACAGTGTGAAAATCGCAAGCCTTTCGAGGCGAGTTCATCAATGTTCGGCGTCTCATAGTCTTCTGCGCCATAACAGCCGAACGCTTCCCAACTGACATCGTCGGCCATGATCAAGATGACGTTAGGCTGCTCAGCCGCCGTCGCAACCAAAGTGAAAAACAAACTAGAGATTACGCCGAACGCGAAAAAGCCAATTGGGTTTCGAGCAGAGTGGCTCATGAGAATTTCTTACCGGGAAGGGAGGGAAGGGCAGGTGGTTTTGGCCGGGTGCGATCAACGACCGAATCACCCACCAGTGAAACTGTCGATCAACGAATTTGCAACACCTTTCAAACGCTGACCTTGTCACGGCGACGCGCGGGCGGGTACGTCAAGTTGGATGGCGCATTACGGCCTACCGAAATACGCCGCTGGCGGCAATTGCCAGACAGTGCTTAATGTTTGGCTGTCGCTTTCAGCTGCTTTAGGTGTTCGTACATGTTGAAACGTTTCGGGAAACTGACGCCGTGATTCGTCGCCCACGTTTCCCACATTTGAATCATGCGGTCTCGTCGCTTTGGCATTTTATCTGACAAATCGTTTAGCTCGGTGCGATCGGCATCCATATCGTACAACTCCCAATCGCTTTCGTATTCTCGCACCAGCTTCCACTTTCCGTCACGGACCGCCGCATTTCCTTCGTGTTCCCAAAATAGCGGCTCCTCGTGAATCAGGCCACGTTGGCCGGCAATCACAGACGCCATCGACTTGCCTTCACACGTCGGGATACCTTCGGGGTACGCACCGCCAGAGAGTTCGATGAACGTCGCCATAAAATCTTGCAAATAAGCCGGTTGTCGAACAAAGCCTCCAGCGTCACCGCCCCCATTCGGCCAGCACGCAATCATCGGTGTGCAGGCTCCGCCCTCGTGAACGTAATGTTTGTACTTTCGAAACGGGGTATTGCATGCGCCGGCCCAGTGCAACCCGATGCGAGGTCCGTCGGTCGTCAATCGCGGAGGATCCTTGATCATTGCCTCGCCACCTTTGCCGAATTCGCCGCCTTCCTGGCACGCCCCATTATCAGACAAAAAGAAGATCGCCGTGTTATCGTACATTCCATTCGTCTTCAGGTAGTCGACCAGTTTTCCAATGTTCTGGTCAATGGAGTCAATGCAGCCTGCATAAGCGGCCATCAACGCGGCTTGCTTTTTACGCTGCTGATTCGTGAGTGACTCCCAAGTCGGGCCGGGATGTTCTGCCGCGACGGTATCGGCCGGAAACAGTCCGATTTGCTTTTGCTTTTCTTGACGCCGACGCATCATTGCTCTGTAACCGTCCTGATAACGGTCTTTGTATTTCAGATAGTCCTTCCACTTTGGCGTGACGGGCCAATGCGGCGCGTTGTACGCCAAGTACAAAAAGAACGGCTGTTCATCGGCCTTGGTTTCTTCGTCGATGAACTGGATCGCTTTGTCCGTCAACGCGTCGGTCACGTAATAGTCGTCGCCAAGTGATTCCGCATCGATCGGATCATTGCCTTCGGTCAGGCCACGATCGCCACCGGGTTTGAAATAATTAAACGCTCCGCTGAGGCCTCCGTAGAAGCGATCGAACCCTCGTTGCAGTGGCCAACAGTCTTTGCGATCTGCGCCCAAGTGCCATTTGCCTGAGATCAACGTGTGGTAGCCCGTTGACTTCAAAACCTCGGCGATCGTTGTGCACTCTTCGTTCAAGTAACCCTGATACGCGCCAGTGATTCCCAACGGTTGACCGGGAGGCGCCGTCATGTGTCCGATTCCAACCTGATGAGGCTGCAGTCCCGTGATCAAGCTCGCCCGCGTCGGGCAGCAGCGACCTTGGTTATAGAACTGGGTGAAACGCAGACCGTCCGCAGCAAGGTTGTCGATATTCGGCGTTTCAATCTCTCCGCCGTAACAACCCAAATCCGAAAACCCCATATCATCGACCAACACGACGATGATGTTCGGCTGTTTTCCCGCTATTCCGGTTGTTGATTCAGCCGCTTCGGCGGCGACCGCCCGCGGCGCGAAAAGAGCTGTCGCAAGAATCACGATCAGCGGATAGACCGCTGCCTTGACGCGGAACGCGGAAAACAAGAGTGGAATGGGCAAAGGATTGACCTCAATTTCATGGCGAATCGTGCGTGGAACGATCGGGGAACTCACGCTAAGTGACGAACATTCACTTCGACTGAACATTACACATCGTCGGCCGCCAGTCTTCAATGAATGCACGCGTCGATCTATTAAGATACTTTATCAGGAACCGACGTTTCCGCGGCAAACGTTTACCCCACGGAACCTCGCCCATGCTAAAACTTGAGTCGGCCAGCAAGACTGGCGGCGACCCCGCTTCCGTGCACCTCACATTTTGCCGAAACACCCATCCGTGATACGAGACCACGCCGTGATACGCTCTCTATTTGCACTGCCTGTATTAGCACTGCCTGTATTAGCACCGCTCATTGCCCTGTTCAGTACCCAGACCGCTGCGACACTTTCCATCGCCGCCGAACGCCCTAATATCATCGTCATTTATACCGATGACCAAGGGTACGGCGACGCCAGCTGTTTGAACCCGAACGCAAAATTCGAGACGCCAAACCTGGATCGCCTCGCCGCCGAAGGAATCACGTTCACCAATGGACATTGCAGTGACACAGTCTGTACGCCATCGCGATATGGTTTGCTTACCGGTCGATACAGTTGGCGTACGACCCTCAAGACCGGCGTGATGGTGGCCGAGGGAGAATGCCTCATTGCAGACAAACGCGTGACCCTGCCATCACTACTGCGTGACAACGGGTACCACACAGCGATGGTTGGCAAGTGGCATCTCGGCATGGACTTCCCCGGCGACAAGGGCAATCGCGATTGGACACAACCTGTCCGAAACATGCCCTTGGACAAAGGCTTTGATTACTTTTTCGGAATCCCGGCATCACTGAACTATGGAGTGCTTGCCTGGTTCGAGGGACGCCACGCGAAGGTACCTCCCACAGTTTTCACCGCAAAAAAACCAAACAAGCGACACGTTGATTATCGCATCATGCCGCCCTATCAGGACTCACCTGAAGAAACGAAACGAGTCGTCGGCACCAACGGCATGGAGGTCGCACCCGATTTTGTAGACAACCAATGCCTGACACGATTCACCGATAAAGCGATCCAATGGATGCAGACGAAACGTGAGGATGCCATCGCTGGCAAGCCTTTCTTTGTCTACCTGCCGTTCACATCGCCACACTATCCGGTTTGTCCACTGCCTGAGTTTTGGGGTCAAGGCGATTGCGGCGGGTACGGCGAGTTTGTGATTGAAACCGACCATCATGTCGGTCGCATTTTGCAATTCTTGTCCCAGTCGGGACTCGATGAAAACACCATGGTGATCTTCACCAGTGATAACGGTCCCGAAAAGTCATGGAAAGAACGAATCGAGAAATTCAACCACGCCAGCAATGCAATTTATCGGGGCGGAAAACGCGATATTTACGAAGGCGGGCACCGCGTCCCTTTCTTTGTGCGATGGCCAAAAGGTATCGCTTCGCCAGGACGAACCTTTGACGGACTGGTCGGGCAAACCGACATCCTGGCCACGTTAGCCGACGTGATTGGATCGGACGTGCCACGAAATGCAGCCGAAGACAGCCAGAGTTTCGCATCCGTACTCACCAACCCGATGTCGGATCACAAACGATTACCACTGATTAACCATGGCGTCAAAGGACGATTCGCAATAACCGACGGTCACTGGAAACTGATCATGCCACACCAAAAGCTGCCGTTCGAACTTTACGACTTGTCGAATGACCCTAGCGAGACTACGAACGTTTACGCGGAACATCCTGAGATCGCATCAGAATTGAAATCGAAAATTACCAGCATCGTCCTAAACGGACGGACCACAAAAGGTCCGAAACAATCCAACGACACCGGATATTGGGACGATTTGACCTGGATCAGCGAGTCCGAGTACTCCAACCACTAGTTGTTTTGCTTGTCAGAATCGATCGTTTCCAGAACTTCGCCTGCCAAACGCTGCGCGATCTGACGAACCTTCTTGGAACGATGATTCGACAACACCGCGACAAAGACCTCTTCGTCGGGATATCGCAGCACGAAAGAACTGAAACCAGAAACGCCGCCACTGTGCGAGATCGCCTTACGCTCGTTGCTAGTCACAATCCATCCGTACGCGTAGTTTTTCTTTTCAGGCTGAAACATTTTCTCATACGAGGCCTTTGGAATCAGCCGGCGGTCATGAAGTGCGCGGTCCCAACGCGAAAGGTCTTCAACGGTGGAGTAAAGGTTACCTCCGCCAGTCAACATCGGCATATAGAAGACCTTGGAGTTGACGATCTCGTCTGACTGATTGACGTCGTACCCAGATGCTCGCGACTTCAAAATCACTTCCGGCTCATCCACGCCGCTGTCAAACATCTTTAGCGGCACAAAAATTTCTTCCCGAAGAAACTCCGCGTAGGATTTCCCTGAGACTTGTTCGATCACTTTCGCCAACAGAAAATATCCGGTCCCGCTATATGTAAAGTCCGATCCTGGCTTGAACAGCAGCGGAAGTCCGTAAAAAATTTCTAACGTCTCATCCAGACTGTGTGGCTGCCCCGCGTTCTGAGCGAACCTTGGCACGGACCAGGAGTGCCGAAGCCCCGATGTATGAGTCAGCAATTGATGAATCGTTAGCGGCCGCCACGCAACCGGGACATCAGGCACGTGCTTTGCGACTACATCCTCTACACGTAACTTTCCACGAGATTCTAAAATCAAAATCGCCATCGCCGTGAACTGCTTCGTATTCGACCCGATCCGATGTTTTGTCAGTTCAGTATTCTTGATTTCATGTTCGCGGTTTGCATAACCGAATCCTCTTGACATTAAGGGGCTGCCTCCACGCGTGACGATTACGGAACCGTTTAATTGTGAATCTGCTGCGATTCGCTGCAAACGACCTGAAAGCTCTGCATCATTCGCCAAGCCGCTTGTTGTCAACGCCAATAGAAAACTGCACGCGAGCAAGATCGTCCCGAGGGCCGAAGAGCATCCTTCGAGAAACCTGTTTGCAAGAATTGCCTGAATCGAACGCATGTTACTTTCCTCGAATCACTTGTTTACTTTTAACGCAGACAGCATCGTCAACATTGAATCGGCGACCATCACAGAAACGACCGTAAGACCGACCGCTTCGAAATCGCGTCAAACGCATCCCGGCAACCGGCCACAAAATGCGGTGCAAATTTGCTGTATCAGAACATCGTGTTGTCGTTTGCTGATGTCTCGGGAATGACCTGTAAAACATCCCAATGCTCGACGATTTTCCCATCATCATCGAACCGGAAGATGTCGATCCCGGCATAGTCATCGATTCCCGGCCATCGCTGATAACAATGCAAGACGACGTAATTGCCTTCCGCGATCACTCGCTTGAACTCAACATACTTACCGGGATACTCGCGCGCCATTCGCTCGAAATAGGCGATGAAAGCTTCTTTTCCATCAGCAACATGCGTATTGTGCTGGATGTATTCGTCACCAACGAAACGCTCGACCGCGGCCCGTGGTTTACATTGATTGAACATCAACGTGTAGAAAGCCTGGGCGTTTTCCTTGTTTCGTTCTAGATCCGTCATGGTCATTCAATTTTGAGTCGGGCGCACCACCGCCGGCTGAGCTCGCGCCAACACAATCTCATCGTGACGCAGTTTCCGATGATATTTCCAGTCTCTTATCGACTCGGTGCCAGGCCTGGATCATCTCTCTCATTCGTTTCACGACCTTCGGATGTTCTGCCGAAACCTCGTGCTCTTCGCGAGGATCATTTCCTAAATTGTACAATCTCACCGGCGCGACATCCCAGACATGCAAGTTGTGATACTTGGTCGTGTCCACGCCCTGATACCGAATCAAAAGTTTCCAATCGCCTTCGACACACCACAAATACTGCAGCGTTCCGTCGGGATCGCCCGGAGTCATGTTGTGAATTGAGTTGCAAACACCGAAGACGGCTTTGCGATCCGACACGGCGTTCTGGTCCAACAAGTCGATGCCTGGCAAATCAGATGGGCAGTCTAGCCCAGCCGCGGCCGCGATCGTGGGAAATACGTCGATCGCATGCGCAAAGTTGTCGACACGCCGCGGTTGCAGATGCCCCGGCCAAGACACCATGATGGGCGTACGGATTCCATTTTCGTAAGGTGAGCCCTTGGAACGCTGGGCATACGCATCCCACAATTCCTGGTTCGGATCATCCGCATTGGTGCTGGCTGCAACCCAGCCGTTATCACACAAATAAATCACGACAGTATTTTCAGTGAGTCCTTTCTCATCCAAGTATCCGAGTAATTCGCCGCAGGTTTCATCGAACCATTCGCACATGGCGTAATACTTGGCGACGTCGCCGGCTCTTCCTGGAACCGCGTACTTCTTCAGCAAACGTTCTGGAGGATTGTGCGGTGTGTGTGGCAGAAAGGGTGCATACCAAACTAGAAACGGTTTTTGCTCTGCCGTCGCTTGGTCAATGAACTCGGTCACGGGCGTCATCGACTCGCGGCCAATCTTAAGCCCCGCATCGCCATGGCGGCCGCCACGAGTTGGGTCACCGTGGGTCATGCCGTGCGTGAACCCGCCATCCCGCCACGATCCCTCCCACCACTTGCCGGACTGATGCGCAAGATAACCGTTCGCCGTCAACATCTTGATAAAGCTCGGGTGGCGATGGAACGCGTTTCGCATTGGCAAGTCGAGTTCCGCACGTTTGTTACGCCCATCAACATCGTTACCCGTGATGCCATGCTGAAATGGGTAAAGCCCTGTAACCATCGAAGCGAGAGAGGGGCGGCAAAGGGGAGCAGAGACATAGCCTCGCTCGAACACCAAACTATGCGCAGCAAGCTCATCCAGATGAGGCGTCTTGATTTCGGCATGCCCCATGAATCCGTAGTCGGTCCACGCCTGATCATCACTCAAAATAAACACGAAATTCGGAGCTTCAGCCGCCGCGCACGAGCCGTGCACCAACGCGACATGAAGTACAGCAAGTAGCGCGGACGCCAGCATGCTGGTTACGGATCGAGGGGACGAAAACATATAAGTCGTCTCACTTTTTGGTTCAGATACTAATGGACTTGCTGGACTGCTTCTCTTCGCATGAGCGCCATGCTCTGGCAATCGCAGCGACGTCGACGTTGCGCTGCCTAGCGAATGCCGACTTAAATGATAAGGCAAATGCCTTCCCAGCTCAGCTGCGCGGGCTGCCGTGTTTGAATCAAGATTAAGCTGACCGACCACCGAAAGCCACATGCTTCGCCAAACCCCACCTTGCGGATAGGCCGTCAATGGTATCGCTGAAGTGTTCCAAGCACATCACTTGACAAATTGCCACCAACCTAGAGATAAACTATTCCCTATCGATTGGCGGAACTGAAAGCCAAAACTGCATGATGATCAAGGGCTCGCATTTAGAATGGCTGTCTTGATCAAAACGCTATGCGTAAAAACATATCCAAGTTCAATCCGGATCGCTGCGCAACGAATTAAGCCGGCAGAGTCCATGACCATGCAAGACCCACTGCGTGGCCAGGAACCCGACTCGAACACGAAACAGCCTTGGTTTCGTTAGCCCGAAGTAACGGATCAAATTCGACGTCCATTCCGTACATCACACAAGCACTTGCACTTGGTGAAGCGAGAGGAGTAGAGGCGAGCAGGCAGCACGCATTCGTTCGAATCATCGCTTCCTCTTGGTTGCGACGCATGATCTTCATCACCCGCAAGAGTTCCTATGATCAAACCGAATCCACCATGACCACTTAGGAATGCCTATCGCCGTTCCAAACCCCGCTCGCAAATTTTTTCGATCGGCACTCTTCCAGCGAGCGTACCTATGGTGACATGTGGAAATGCTTCCTCAAGAATTCCATCGTGTAGTCCCACCTGCGATGATAGAAAGCAAGATCATCCTCGTTCTCGACGGTAAAGACTTCGCAAGGAACACCCGATTCATCCGCAATCTTTTTAAGCTCAAGACCAAAAATTGGATGATGAATGCCATCCATCGCGTTCTTCACTGCAATGCTGGGATCTTTCGATCTTCGATAAAAGAAGAGGGTCGGAGGGTCGTCCTTGCTGAAATGAGTCAGCGGTGAGCAGTCCTCGATCAGTCGATATTTCGCGTCTGTGATGTCGCCAACATTCGAAATCGCATATCCAAATAGTTGCTGAAGCGCATCTCCTTGCCAAGCATCACCGGGAACGTGCTGCTTGATCCACCGGAAGTCGTAAGACGTTTGCGCATTGAGCAAGATCAACGCCGAGACTCGCGTGGATTCACGCAACACAGGATCTTCCGAATCGGGATCGGCACGGTCCGGACTGTATCCGATCCATTGCGACAGCCCCGACCCGGCAGAACCGCCTCCGACAGCAATTCGAGTCTTGTCGAGATTCCACTTTTTGGCATGATGGCGAATAAACTGCACGGCTCGTGCACAATCATGAAAACATGCAGGAGCGATCGCCTGTTGACTTAGGCGATAATTCAGCGTCACAAAATGTATTCCGTTTTCAGTGAACGACTTTGCAAACTGGCTGCCTTCCGCCTTATCGCCTCGCCGAAATCCGCCGCCATGAATCCAGATCATGCATGGCGCAGGATCCTTGCTGTCAGTTTTCGCTAAGTAAACATCTAACACGTTTCGTTCGTGCTCGCCGTAACGAACATTTTGATCGTCGGGCTCTATCAGTCTACGACCTGCACCGCCGGCAACCTGTCCGCGACTGCGACCCGCAGCAGCTTGCATCCGATTACCAGCGTTCTCTTGGTTGCTGCTACCGATTACGCCACCATCCCTCTCAACGCGGATCTCATGCAACTTCTCGGCACCTTGCTTCAGAATCACGATGCCATCACCATCGCTATCGAGCTGTTTAAATAAGCGATCGGGCCCCGTGAACTCGGATCGCGTCAGCTTTCCATCGCCGTTCGCATCGTCCTGTTTCATCCGGCCAAGAAACCGCTCGTTGTTGTTTTGCGCGATTGCACTTGAAAGAAACAGAAATACACCCAAAAGTGCAATGAGCGACCGTAATGCCATAACAAACCTTCCCAAACGAATCCGAATTACCCCTGAGCTTGACGACGTCAAAACTCACCCGATCACGCGATGGCACGGTACCTCTCGGGCACCTGCATTCTAAACAAACTCTTGCCTAGAACTCTTGTCTAGATCCATGAATTCGAATCCGAAACGCAACTTTAAGGATCGAACGAGGCACGTCGAATGCCGGCTGAGGTTGTTTTCCAGCGAAGAATGGCCAACCCGAACGAGGACGCCAGCCAGACGGTGTTGCCCGGTTAGGGGACGGAAGTTGCAACGGGATTTCCACGAGATCGTATCTTCAGGAATTCGCTTCTTCAGGAATTCGCTGCTTGCGATCAATTCGTTTGCCGTCCGTCCGACAGACGCTAATTTCGACCCGATCAACGCGTTTGTGCCGTCGAATCGGATCGTTTGCGGAGCGGGAAAACCGGAGTCATCGTATAGTGCCGCAATCTTCACCTGGTCGGTGAACTCTAAGCGGCGTGCTCCCCAAACCCTTTCTCCCACCTGATCGATATTCCCAAAACACTTGAACTCGTCGTTAATCAAGGACAGATTTGACCTTCGATCATGCCGAGAGAGAACCATATCGTTCCAACCTGCATCGCAAGTTGATTTCGGCTTTCTGGCCACGACACGTAAGTCCCTGTTCGACATCGCCGTGAATATCACATCCAAGCACCACACGAACTGTCCTCACAACATCCGAAGTCACCGATGTGACGAATTCACACGAATCAAACAAATACATATTCGTGATCAAATGAAGAACGCGACCAAAGTCAGCGCAACGTCTTGCGTTGCAGCGATCGAAAGAATCGCAGGCCATCGCCCACGGTTTTTAAGGCGGGTCCAACAATCATCGCTCTTGGTCCGATTTGAAACGTTCAGCCTTTACCGAATCAGCCGTGATCGCGGTTTCGCCGACGGACAGCGTATCCGAACACCCCAAGTGTAAGAAAAACAATCGATGAAGGCTCAGGAACGGAACTTGTTGTAAACGTAATAAATGACTCATTGAGGTAACCAGATGCGCCAAATCCAGTTGAGAAACTGTCGCGCGCGTCATCGGTGATATCAAAAACACCTATATGAGCCTTGTAGTCAGTACCGGCTAGAAGGCTTCCCGCCGGGATCACTGCGTTTGTGTCTCCAATTCCTTCGATGTAAAACACCACCTCACCTTCTGCATCTTCCATAAAAAGATGAAACCCGTCTGCTGGCGGACTATTCCATGTGAAGTTAAACGGCTTTGACGGATCCATGCTCTGAACATCGCTGAGTACCTATGTACGCTTGTTGCATCATAGGCAGCGAATGCAGCGTCCATGGCACCGCATCACACACGACAAATCCTGCGTTACTACATCACTAACTTCACGCTTCGAGCTTTAGCTTACTGCTTGCCACTCGTCGCCGGATCAAAGCGTTAAACAGTTGCATTGAGGCTCTAGCGGGGTCCCCAAAACATATGAAAGATCACCCAAATTCATATCGATGCATTTCATTCACTAAGATCCTGGTGAATCAATTTTTGCGTCCAACATCGTCGATCCACCTCCGTTCGATCCGTCAAGGTCTAACCAGTTGTCTTGACACTCGCGCGCCGACATTCCCCACCCGCTCGCGTCGCCCAGGTTACTTTGCCGTCGCGGCAGCGTGACTTGATAGCCATGCATTTGCTTCAAGTGGATGCGGGAAAGCATTTGTGCACTAACACGAACAAAAGAAAACGTCAGAAGATGTAGCACATTAAAATCATCACACCGGCAATCGCGATCAGAAACGCAGTCTTGGCCCTCGATTTTGCAGCGAAAACGATCATTGAGCGTGAGAACATTTGCATCAGTCTATCAATCTATCTTACGAATAAAAAACTCATAGACTCTGTGGCTTGAGCCAAGTCGCCCGATGTCCGGACTGATCAGTCTACGATTGTATCCTGCGTGACGCCCCAACTAGCTGTCGCTTAAAGCATTGACATCTCAATCTTTCAACTCTTTCTATCATGATCCTTGCGCGACAAATGCAATCGTGAATTGATAACCAGAAGGCAAATTTCGTGCGCCAATTCACTTTAGCAGCTTGTACATGACATATGCGTCAACATAACCCATGGCCGGGTGGTCAAAAGCCCCAGGAAGCGCCCCAACGATTTCAAACCCCAATTTCTACCACAGCCTTACAGCACCGGTGTTAGTCGCGACGACCAAGTTGAATCGCATGGCACGAAAACCATGTGCCAACGCTTCGCGTTGCGAGTGCTGACACATCTCGGATGCTACACCGAGTCCACGCGCCGCATCGGAAAAGATGTATCCGCAATTGGACGGTGCCAAGCTGAACCGAGACGGCGACGAGACTGACGAGCAAGTGGGTTTGACGAGCATCGATCACCAGGGGCATCAAAGCGATGGCGACGATGCCGAATCCAAAACCGATTCTGCTGTGGACGAAACCGGCAAAAGAGCGATCAACGCGACCATGATCAGAGCGGGGATAAACCATCCGGTGATCGCTTGAGTTTCACTGGAGGATTGCGTAACGGTATCCCTCAGTAGCTGGTCGCCGGTTATAAACATGCAGACTGCAATGATGCCGCGGTTGGCGTTGTGTTTTGGTCGGAAGTGTCGAACGGTTGTACAACGGACAATATTGTGGCTGGTCGATTGTGTCTTTGATGTCGTATTGCCGATCAAGATTTTGGCTTGGTACGGTGGATCGCTAAAATTGGTATTGCTTGGTGACTCTCTGTCTAAGTGGACTCGGCAGAGCCAACACTCAACTCAAACAGGCTGGCAGCCTGTGCTACGTGTTACAAAAACGCTTTGTCCCGTATCGCGGCCATGTCGCCTTCGACCACGGTTTGCGAAAAAACGGAGTACGATTCGCTGACCAATTCAGCAAACTGGCCGACCCAGGCGTGAAAGGCTCGCGCGTCGATCGCGCCACACACGGTGCTCGCGACTTCGCCGGCCGGTACCGCGATCTGCCGGAAGCCCGTAGCTGTCCCCATGTCCGATTGCGTTGGACCGGGATAGACGCTGACGACAAGCGTCCCCTGATCGGCAAGTTGGTCTTTCAGGCTTTGCGTGATCGAATAAGAGGCAGCCTTGGAGACACAATAGGTTGCGAAGGCCGCGGAAGCCCGCACCGAAGCGACGCTGTTGATCTGCACCGGCGCGCCGCCCCCATTCTTTTGCCGAATCGGTGCGAACGCTTGTGCCATCCGCATCAACCCAAAGGTGTTGATCCGCAATTCGTCGGCCAACGCGTCGATCAAGTCGCGGTCGAACGCCATTTTCATTCGCATGATGCCGGCGTTATTGATGACGATTTCGACATCCATTGCCTGCGACGCCGCGATGTCAATCGTTTTGGCTAAATCCGAGTCGATTCGGATCGGGTGAACGAGGTTGCCAGATCGTTCGATCAGTTCGCTGGCCGAATCTGGGTCTCTGACCGCCGCGTAAACTTCGGCAGCTCCGCGTTCGATGGCTGTATCGAAGATCGATCGACCGATACCGCGGTTGGCTCCCGTGACCAGGACTATTTTTTAGTGTGGTGCTGTTTTTAAGGTTGGTTCTTGACGCGCAGAACAGATGTCTGTGACTGTTCGTCCGGGATAGCCAAGTCGGTTGCTTCGAAAAACATCTGGGATAAATGGTCTACATTGGCGTGAGCGAATATTTGCCTTGCGTGCGAACGTAGATGGTGCACTCATCGTCGCAAGTCAGTCGATGAGTCGACGGACCGTCGGAGCCGAAGTAGCTGCCAGTCGAAAGCGTTTTGGTTGCCGAATCACTCGCGTTGCCCTTAAGATGCAAATTCGTTTCGCCCTTGATGACGACGAGTCGCAGTGTCGGACTTGGGGTGGTCAACTCGCCGTCGAAACCGGCTGGAAGTTTCAACATCGTCCCGACGACTCGATTGCCATTGGGCTTACCCCACAAGAAAGTCAACTGAGCGTTCTGAGACGCGTCGGCTTTCGCTTCGCCTTCAATCCAAGTCGTATCGGATGCGTCCATCCAGACGATATTCGATGCATCTACGTTGACCGGACGTTCGCCGTTGTCAAAGGCCTCATCGGGTGCTTTGACCAGATACGGGCCGCTTTGAATCTCGACGTAACCGATACTCTGTGTCCGTGCGGCGGTGATATGGACTTCGCCTGCCGGTTGGGTCCACCACGAACCCGCTGGCATCCACATCCGTTCGGCTGCGGGGTCGTCGTTGTGCACCCCGCCACCAATCACGATGCCGCGATAAGTGATGTTGTGAATGTGGGGAGGCGAAGAGAAGCCTTCTTTGAATTTGACCAGAAAGCCAGATTGGCCGTCTTGGGTCTGGTCTCCCCACAACGTTCCCGCCGCCGGGCTGGCGTCACCGCGAGCCGGATTGAGGTACTGCCATTTAATATCGGAGGCGAGGACGACCGTGATCTTCGAGGGCTTGGGTCGCCGCAGAGCCGAATCGAGCGAGGCGTGCGGAGCTGTCACATTGCTCGCCGTTGCAGGTTGGGCGTGCGTTTGTGCGGAGCCGATGGCGGAGCCGATCAGCAGCAGAGGCAGCGCCAGATAGAAGGCGAGTCGAGCTTGAGTAAAAAAGCTGGCGTGTTTTTCGCGCATTGTTGGCTTTCCTGATCGTTGTCTGAGGTGCCGAATCGTGAACTTAAATCCGAAACGCAATTATTGGGTTTGAATTCACACTGCTTACTTTCGGCTTACTTAGGGCGCCTACCCTTTTAAGATGAGAAAGCACGACAAGCCAGCCCCGCCCCGAGTATTGCGATTGATGAAGGCTGTGGAACCGCGACTTGATCGCCAATGGTCAAGACGATTGAGTCGCCCGCCACGTTGGTCAGCGCCCAGCGATGCCCAGCAGGTACGACAAAAAGCATGGCGGAACCTAGCGTACCGAGGGAAAGAGTGGTCGCAAAGCCTCGGCGTCGCCCCCAAAAACGAACGCGACGAGGACATCCGACAAACGCCGATAGTCCCGAACATAGTTACCGGGAATAATTCCCCAACTGAGAGTGTTGGCACAAACGAGGATTTGATGCACGCAGTGGTATTTCGATGGCAGATCGGAAGGGCTGGTGTGGTGGCGACGACTGACATGCGAGCAAACGCACACAGTGCCGACTGCCGCTCCGTCACCATCGCATGGTTATCCCGCTACTATCGTTTGTGGTGACGCCAAGCGTCCCACTCCTTGAGGACATCCTCGGTGTTGTCGACCCATTTTTTCGCTGGCAGCAAGTAAAATCGCACCGGATCAGGTGGAACAGGGAAACCCCTAAATACGAGACTGGGAGACCTATCTGCTTGATACGTCATCACGGCATTCGATACAAGGAACACCGATGATCCACCAGCCCTTGAGTCGGTGCGAGTGAGAGAGGTTTGATTTAAATTAAAGTACGTGTGAATCTTTCCGTCGGAACGACTTGTCTGCGTAGCCCAATGCATAAACGCCGATCGCATCTCACATAAACGCACACGTTCAAGATAGCTGCGATATTGCAGAACCGCGAAAAAAGTAACCGCGGAAATTGCGACGACCACGAATACAGAGCGAATTCCAAAGCGAAACTTTCGCATGAGGCAAAACTCATTCAGATAAAGAATGCATTAAGTCTGTGCGTCGATGCGAGTCGGCTGGATTTACCTGCGGATCAAGCCGTGATTGGCTCTTTCGCGACATCACAATCAATCGCGGTTCGAACGACTGACGCCTCCAACCACGGATACTCGCACAATGAACCTTTCAGTGGACCTGCGTAAGTTCAACACCGTCTGGTGTTTCTATCTTAGCGAAAAATTGCAAGTACCAATCCCAGAATTTTGGCCACACTCGATCACCTGCTGAATACCCATCGAGTCGACTTGTTCATTATGGATGCCTGCGGGTCGACGGCAGCATCCGCGATACTCGTCGGACGCGAGGGATCAAAGACTCCTTGATCACCCTATCGTCCGAACCTCACCCACCAGCACGCGTGCACGAGCGACTGAACAAGACTCCCCCTACGCCGAGATCACTGACCACGCTTGGCACTAGTTGAGCCCGACAACCCTCGCCGGGGATGTCGCCGTAGAGACCGCCATTTGCCGGCGATAGATTCAACCGGATCGATAGCACTGCAAGGAATGATGAAACGAAGCCGTTAAGTGGACCGGCACGAAACTGTGCCAAGGCTTCAACACCCCGAATAGCCATTGTGCACCGAACCGGACTCGTCAATTGCAAAACATTCCGACGCCATAAAACACAACAACCAGAGCACGTAAGAGAAAGACTAAAAAGTGGCCAGACGCCTCTGGTCAAACCAAGGACTTCATCGTCGGAAAGGTTCATCGGGATCTGGTTTTCGATTTCAAAGTCGTGCCCACCGCCGATCCATTGCATACGACAGTTACCCGTTGAATGTCGGCCAAGCACTGCTTCAGGTTTGGGATCGCCGGATTGATGATCGCCTTTGTTCAATTCGCGTTAGTTTATTCGCCGATACGAAGTTCAACCTCTTTCTCCCCTCTTCGCACGAGTACGGATTTGTCGCTGTAGTCCGCCTCGACCAATTCTATACCGTCGACAATTTCACCTATGGATAACCTGTACTGCTTTGGTGGATCAGCATCAAAGTCAATTAGCACAACCTCCGGCACATTGCCGTTTCCAGGTGACGCGGGCGAAATAGCGCCGAGCTGCAACCCTGTGGGTGTCGAAGTCTTGGAACAACCCATAAGAACCAAAAACAGGGCAATGGCTGCCGCTGAGTGAATTTGGAAGCGATTCCTCATTCGTGTATACCTTTCGTCCAAACTCTGACTTACAGAATGCGTAGCGGTGGCTTTATCCCGATGAGCTTACTTGATCAACCAACACCAGATTTCAACTCGGCCGCCCTTTACCAACGCATTGCCATGCCCCATCACTCGTCACTTCTCGGGCTGAATCAGACCGCCGTCGATTAGAGCAACGAGCGGCGCAAGTTGTGAGAGCTGGGTCTCAGTCCCCGTTCCTACAATTCGATTGGCACGCGTGTCAGCGCCGATCAACAAACCCAGACTAACGGATCGTGCAAGTAGACGCTCAAGCGATGGCCGGATCGCATTTGCTTCACTCTCGGAGAGTGAATACGTAAAAGTCATTCGCATGTCTTGATGCTCCGCCAGACGCTCGAGTTCCTTCACTCGCCCTGCAAGAGCCGACACTTCGTTTTCAAGTGCAGCGATGCGGTCATCACTTGACGGCCTGACCTCTTGAGGCAACTGCCCGATAGATGCTGAAACGCTAAACGACAGTGCGAACAACAGCGTACACAAGCATACGTATTTAGACATATCAGACGTCCCGAGGCCAGCGAACGAACCAACTGCGCCTCGAGCAACACTCAAAGCAATGCGGATTATACGGCGAACGAACCATACAATGCAATTTTGCTGTAACGTCAGGGCCTGCCGCGCCGCGGCGAACAACCGGGTACTGTCATAACGTTGTGTTGCTGAGAAAAAACTTTATTCAAAGACACTAGGAAATAGCATCATGATCCCTAGCATCGCCATCACGAGAGCGATAAACCCAGCTGAACACAGCAGCATCCAGGAAAACCAACGAGGAAATGGGTCGCGTGGTTCATGTTCTTGATGCATGGTTTTCCATTCATGTTTAAATGCCTAACAACTCGCTCAGATTGTTGCAGCACAATCGAGCAGATCGACGATCGTCCAAACTCTGGCCGGTTAGGTATCCGTTGCCAATTCGACCGGCTACCGCGGCTTCGGTTCACCGCTTGCTTCGCCATTTGCCAGGACTTCCCTGAGAGCCTCGACGCCACCCTCAACGAAGTTGCCCCGTGGGTCGATCAGCACATCCGTTCCCAACCCCGTTATGCCAAATCGCTCCCACGTCCTGAAGGTATTGTCGAGCACAATCGGAAAAGGAATTCCCTTTCCACCCCAAACCTTGTCGCGAACCGGGCTGAGCTTGGAATCCAAATTTTTAACGCTATTAATCTCACCAGTGATGTCAATGCATATTCCAATAACCTCAAATCTGCTGCGGTGCTCAGCGTTGTCATTATAGAAAGCAATCATGTCGGGCAGGTGCTTCGATAAGCACGGTGCGCAGGAAAGCCCCCAAAATTCCAGCAACAACCACTTTCCACGAAAGCTGGCAATCGTTGCATCGGCGCTGACGCCGCGGGCATCCACCGCGTGCCAGTCAGGAGCCGGTTCTCCATAGCGTTCAGTAAAATCACTCCATCGACCCTCAAGCTTGGCCGATTGTTCGAGATCGCTGCGGTCTGGCGGTGCTTCGGTTAGCTGCAAAACACCCAAATCGAATTCGAGTTGGGTTCCGTCGATCGTGAAGCCTGGCTTAGGCTTGACGACCAGATCGACGTCGTCGTCATCAAGATTGGAGATCGCGTAGGCGTCAAGCTGATATCGACCAGGTGGGAGCTGAAACTGAATACGGCCATCAAATGACCCACACGACATGACACGATTGTTTGAGAGCGGGCGCTCGGAGTCGTGGGGCAACTCGACGTAGACGTGCGACCATGCATTGGGTTTCCCATTCACCGTCGATTGCATGCGCCCGTATACGGTGACCATCGGAACGAGCTGAATCGTGACCGGGTCGCGACTCTTGGCGTCCGCCAAAACAGAAATACCTCCTAGACGTCGTGCCGAGTCCATCGCAATAAGGGCTCGAGACCGAGAGTGAACTCTTGCGTCGAACGATCCATCGGATCGGGTAATGGATCGACGTGCCGGAAAAGCCTGCATGTCACCAAGGCTTCCCCAGAACTCGGCGAGTTGCCGCTCATCAGACAGGTTGAGCACCGTTCCATCCGACGTTGTCCCGCTACCATTTGCTCGCCACATATCGGAAACCGTCACGTCCGCTAGAGGATTCCCTGACGAATCGACGACGACGCCGGAGATCGGCCTGAGGTCATCTGCACAGACCGTGTTACAAAAAAAAGCAACAATGATCGACAAACTTATCGTGGGACAGACACGCATGCGTTTCTCATTAACAAACAGTAGGATTTTCGAGCACGGGCGAACGATCTTGCGACGACGATATTACCAACCACACGTTCTTCGGTGCAATCCATGGTTCGCCAGACACCCCAACGCTGGCCTAGCCTTCAACCACCTCGGGGACACCGATTCACGCATAACAGAAATACGTTCACTAAACGCGATTCACGCCAATCACGAACGCGTTGAGCCAGCACAACCCCTCGTTGCGATAGCGGTAGCGATGTGCAAGCCGGGAGGAACGGTTTTCTATTTCAAAAACCACGCAAGCCCGACTCCGTTTCATCATATGGTTATCGGCGATTGTGAATTCAAATCCGAAACGCAACTTTCGGGTGTTTGCCGAGAACGGCGCGTGGTGTTTGGTAACGAAGTCTTAGTCGTGGTTGTTCGTTGAGCTTGTGTTGTGCCTTTCGAACGTCCGTGTGACTCATCAGGCCAACGACGGCCAATCCGTCAAAGTCCGAGGCGGCTGCGGTTGACGGGAAGCTGCAGGAAAGAACAACCGATGCGATCACACATAGCCGGCGTTTCATTGCGGCACATCGAAAAGTGCGGACACGAATTGCTGATTTGATGCTGGCGCATTCATCTCAGCAACCAACTCGCGCGAATGCTCTACCGTGACTACGAGCCTAGGTCGGGTAGTCAGCAAGTTAGCAGATGAAGCATAAAGCCACAGACCTGCCCGATAACGCCACCGTTCACAGGGCCGCGACGACCGATTTTGATTTCAGAACCCATGCAGCCCGCGGCCCCGTGTGCAACGGATTGCTCGGCGTTTCTAATTGCCAACGTGCACCCTCGCGGACGTGCCCAACTGGTCACATTGCACTTCGATGATGTCCCCGACCGCCACGCGCCAAAGCGGCAACGGAGAGCCAGTCAGGACGATTTGGCCGCGACGCAAACAGCGGCCGTATTTCTCGAGGTGTTCTGCGAGGCTGACGACACTGGCCATCGGGCCGCCCTCAAGCTCACTTCCCGCTGCCGCACCCAGAAGCTCGCCGTTACGCAAGACTCGAACGATTGCAGATGACAGAGCTTCGGTGTTCTCAAGCGGCGTCGCCTCGACCGGAAGAACAACTCCGGCGTGAATCGCGTTGTTGGCAATCAATTCGGCAGCACGTTGATCGGGTGCTCCACGAAAGACATAATTGTGAAGCTCGATGACGACGAAACCTGCCGCGAGGACCTCGGAATTTCGCTCTAACCACTGAGCGGACGGCACGTCGTCCGCCAGTCGTACTGCGAACTCACCTTCGATGGCTAATCCATCAAACCGCGTCGCCTGGAGTGTGCCACCAGACGCATGCATTTCAGACCGCCAAACGTGGCCAAAAACTGGACGGTCAAGACCGAGCTGGTTCTGCATGGTGCGACTGATGCAGCCGACCTTGTAGCCAGCCACCTGTTCGCCGCGCTGCTCGCGGAGCGAAGCTACACGAAACTGCAGCTCGTAAGCCTGCTCAACAGTCAGGTGAACTGACGGTTTCGAAAAGGAGTTACCGGGGCGCTGCCGGTCGAAGTCCTTGAGCTGCTCGGCCGCAAGTTGATCCACATTCATGCCAATAATCCATCGAGTCGCCGAACGACCGCGATAACCGCGTCGCGGGAGCTTCTTGTCCATTGCGAAGTCGTCCGACTCCGCGACTTCGGTTCATCGCATTGTTCGGCTATAGCTACTTGAGGTGTTTGTCGAAGAACTCGAACAGCTCACGCTGCCCATCCTCGCATTCCAGCACGTCGCGGGTTAATGCTCCGCCACTATACAAGTGTCAGTATCGGTGCATACGGACTTCGATCGGATAACATCCCGTATCAGCGGGCGGCACAAGTTGCGAGTCCATTTACAGAACCGCCTCCATCGACACTCCAATACATGCGATGGCTCTGCATCGAATTGGGTGCGGAATCGATCCTCAAGCTGCGGCTCATTCGATCGTAAATCGCAGTTGGCGGCAGGAGGTCCGAGCAATGAGCGTGCATCGACGATGCGGAGTTCTGACGTGCCATCTCGGCGTGCTATGTCGCTGCACCGGGTTGCGACTTACCAATCAGGCTGCAGGAAACTGGAATCGCAACCAATATGGGAACGACCTGCGCCATGGCAACAAGAAAGTTAGCAGGCCCATCAGTGATGGATTCAGCGATTTTGGGTAACGTGAACGATGCAAACGCAGCCAGTGCGAGAACAGCCGCGTTTGTTGCGACCAGTTTCTTACGTGAATCGTTGTTCATTAGGGGCACCTTATAAGCGAAGTCAACAGTTCCTGTCTTGCGGCCGCACATCGGAAGCTTTCAACGCATAACGGTATGGACCAACGGGGCCGCGTGAAAGACTAACCACTTCAAAAAAGTGAATTTGCGGACTCCGTTGCAACCGCTGGTGCGCTACACCTTCAATTGTCCGCCGCTCGCACAGCATCCCCTTGATGCCGCTGCCAAACGAGATCGTAAATATTGTCCACGGTAGGTGGTCCGTGTGGAGACCATTCTATCCGATACGTTTCCGGATTGCCTGTGTCGATAGTATGTCGGTACGATCCCATTCGCAGGTTGCCGTGCAACACAACGTCGAGACCGTCTTCAGTGAACGCGAGGCTTTCGATTCGTGAGCCCAATGGCGCATGGTAATGGTTGCTGCCATGGCCTGACCCAAAGGTGTACAGAGCAATTCCATCGCCGGTTATGTCACCATCACTAATGGCCGCACGTTCGATTTGAGCCACACGGGATTCCCCATCGAACACCACGCCGGAAATCTGGTGCGCCGCCTCGCTGATCCGTGACTTGCCGAACGAATCGCCAAAGACGGCCACAAGACTAGAAATCGGTAGCGTGTCGCCTCGCGAAACAGCGTCGTTGTACAACTCTAGTGCCGTCGCACGCCGGTCTTCACGCCTATGACTCCACGCAGCAAAACAAAGTCCGCACAGAAGCGGAATAACAAAAACCAGTGTGCGTAAAGAGTGTCGCTTCATATCAAGATTGGCGTAACGCCAATGCTCGTCCAGTCACGCGAGTAAACCTAATTTCAAATTGCGGCAACCAACGCGACATGGGCGCAACATATTGCCATCCGGCGATTTGCGCTGGAGTACGGCCCCATGCTAATCGCCACGCATGGCTAAATGATACAGATTCAGTCCGCAACATCCAAACCATTCGCCACAAGTCACCAAGAATGCGTTCATAGAAGTAGTGGCCCAAGCCCCCAAGTCGTAGGAATACGATTCCGAAGATCGTGAATTCATACGGTGTACGTATTGCGTGATCGTGCGTGATTCACCTTGCGTCAAAGGCCAACATCAGATTTTTAGGAGTCCTCGAGAAATGGCATGAACAACGGAATCTGTCGACCATCGTCTAGAAAAAGTGTTCCCGATGGCTCGCCGCCAGGAGTAATCGACAGTAGGGCCATCGTCGCGTTCTGCTTTGACCCTTTAACCGCGAATGCATGCCCCAAGCCTTCGTTCTTTTGCACAGTGACATCTTCGATTTCGCCGAGCTCTGCCTTTGCGGCGTACGAATCAGCGAGTGATTTTTTCGCAAAGTCCAATGGTGAAAAGACGGGGTCCGGCTCAGAGGTGCACCCGCCGGACACACACAATAGAGCGGCGATGCAGAATGCAGCGACCATCGGACAAATGCGGTTCAAGTCGGGCATCGAGAATAACCTTCGTCGTAGAGTGGTTGAATCGTATAGAGGGGAGGAGGAATCCAGATTGGTTCATTTTCGGATAACGCTGCGGATCACCGGGAGACGGGACGGTTGGTGTTCCATTTGTGTAAGCTTGCAAGCCCGGCTCCGTTGCATGCGATGGTTACCCCAGATTTGAGGTCGCCCGATCTAACGCCGCCATAGCAGACTCGATGTTCGCAATGTTACGCTTGGCCATCGCTTGACCCGGTTGGTACTTGTTTGCCACCGTCGCACTCAATAGGCCATTCCAGTGTTTAAATGCGTCATCAAGGCGGTCAGTTATGGTCGCATCGTCGTGCAGAGGATCAAGGTGAGAGGTGGAAGTCCCCAGTTTAAGCAAGGTCTCGGCAACACCGAATGCCTCAGAGTCAATTGATCCGAAGATGGGATGGCGAAACGTAGGTAAAACGAAGTTGATGTCGTACCCCGCGTCAACCAATGCGTTTGCAATCTTCGTACCGTCCCGTGGATTGGAAGATGAGCAATACAGTCGGCAAAACATGCCGTCTATGTCTTCGCGATTGTTCGCAGGGCCAAATTTCGTGAAAAGATTGTCTATCGAAAAATAGAGCTCGGTCGTGTTGCTGTATTCTGGATCATTGAGTCGAAACCCTTCTTCGACGTAGCCCCAAAAGAGAAGGCGTCCATGATTCATGGGCGAACAATCAAGCACCAAGAACGACTCTGAATCGTCAAGTTCAGCAATCGAGACAAACTGATCTGGCAATCCGGAATCGGAACGCTGCCGCTCGCACGTGTCCGCAAGGTCGCCATCGGCAATTGCCAAGAAGCGTTGGACTTTAGTCGGCGAACCCGGGAAAGGGAGATAGGCGGGTGACGGCGATCCACCGTTATGATGACGCAGGAAATCAGCGTAAGGCTCAGGGAATGTTAGTTCGAGTTCTGCTGCGCAAGCTAAAATGTCGGAGTCGGCGAGTGGCTTCCCGGACCGCCGGAATTTTACGTCGTAGCTGTCGATTATCTTCATGGTGTCGAAAAGTGACGGCAATTCAGTGGGCGAACGGTAGCGTTATGCGGGCGGGCGCGTTGGATTAACCATCTCAAACGCAATCTCGCCCGCTCCGTATCAACGCATGGTTATCCGCCGATTTCCTGGCCGGTCGGAACCAACGATCGGATTGCCTCTGGAGCCAAGTCCGCACCATTGGGCCAGCAGATCGTTTTGCATACCGGATCGAGCGCGAACTGCGCGAAGACAGTTGGGTTAAGAAGCGGCTCGAACATTGGACCACTCAGCAGCGGAAGAAGGTCAACCGTCGCGTCGCATCCGTCGCTAAAACGAACAGAGAGAGAGGTTGGACCAGCAAGTTCAGCGTTAAGAATGTGCAGTATCATGATCGTCAATCCAGCGGTTCGATTGGCAGTAATGGTTGCTGTGCCTCAGCAAGAGCCCAGTCCGCAAACAGGGCGTCGCGGTGAAGCTCGCACCATTCGCCAACAAGTTTTGCGGCACGGCGAGGCAACCTACCCTCCAGTATAGCACCTGTGCGAATTTCGACGATTGCTTCGGAATCGCCGTAGATCGCGTGAAAGTGCGGCGGATTGTGGTCGCGATAGTAGATGTAGACGGCGATGCCGTAAAATTCGGATATACGTGGCATCGCAGCAGCCTACCACACACCTCCTACTACCGGATAACGGCCCGCGTCACCGGGGCCCGTGAGTTGAGCATCCAT
>TARA_R110002049_G_scaffold305056_3_pt1 | contig 149335 bp, 127 predicted proteins | sample TARA_R110002049 | Tara Oceans TARA_R110002049 (sample SAMEA4396941) | marine metagenome | biome: Polar Biome; feature: [SRF] surface water layer (ENVO:00010504); material: water (ENVO:00002006), including particulate matter (ENVO:01000060) such as... | depth 5 m | reverse complement strand
GTGGGAGTTAATCCCGTGGAGGTTCGAGTCCTCTCGGCCGCATTTGTTGCCTTGTGTGAATCAAGATTCTTTTCTTCGTCTTCTTGATAATGGTGGCAGCGCGATGCCCCTTCGGTGGACAGCTGGATTTAACGGCACTGTAACGCGGCCGTGTTGGATCCACTTGATGCGCGCAATACCGACGCCGCGATTGAATTCTTAAGCACTCTGGTCGCGGTTGGCGAAGCATTGACCACGATGCGATTCCAGCCTCGTATTTACACATAGCTTGACAACAATGAACAAACGCTGCATGTGCCGCAATGTTCAGTTAGCCGACGGCGCCCCTTCCGCCGGTTACTCAGCCACGAGGGTATTTCGGGTTTGATTTTACCCATCTAAGGCTCAATCGGCACTGCGCCCATCGACTCGCCCCGCAGCACGTTTAGTGTTTCTAGTATTTCGAAAGCCTCTTACGTCGCGGATGCAGCGCATTTGAATACGTCGCTCGACTCCACTATCGTACCTAGTTCCAGTCCAGCGCTGGTGCGCTGGTTTGGTACATAAGTAATGCGGGCTGATTTCGTCTGCATGCGATGTGAACAATCCACGCTTTCGCTATATGGGGACTGGGCGATGATTGGAACTTGTGATGACCGCATTGCACACAATGCGATTGCGCTTCGGGCAAACGTCGTCGAACCTCGACGGTTCGAGCCCGTGTCTCAGGCAGGCGATGTTGCGTGGACAACCGGGTTGTTCGCGACACGCGCCGCTGCCCTATGGGTCTTGTTGGTTTCTGGAATTGCAGGTTCCGCCTCGTTAGTGTTTGCTGCAAACCCTGATGGAAAGGTTAAGGGAAAAGAAAACGGACAGATACAACAGAACTCAGATGAGTTGGTCCTCGCTCGGCATGAGGCAGACGCGAACCTAGCTCGTGCGAATTTTTTCTTGGCGATGGCAAGGCTGAATGACAATCGCCACGATCGGGCACTTGAAGCTCTAGCGAAGATCCCCGAGAAGTTTCGCGACTTGGAATGGAATTTCGCGAAGCAGAAATGCACAGGAGGTTATTTGACGTTGTACGGACATCTTCGGAGTGTCAACTCTGTCGCCCTGAGTCCAGAAGGGTCGACGATTGCGTCCGCTGATGAAGGTGGAGAAATCCGAATTTGGAACGCTCGCAGCGGTGAAGAACTCCGAGTCATCAAGGCTCATAAATCCGAGGTGTCTTCTTTAGCGTTTTCCCCCGATGGCAATGTTTTAGCATCAGGAAGCTCGGATCGAACCGTGAAGTTATGGAACACTCAGACCGGCGAACACAGGATGACTTATTCAGATCACCCTGCGTTCGTGACCTCGGTAGCGTTCAGCCCAGATGGAAACATGATTGCTTCGGGGTCAAGACTAGAATCGGACGCTGAGGCACGAAAGCGTGGAGGATACAAGGTATTGCACAAGGGCATGGTTAAGGTTTGGGACGCGGAGACAAATCAGACCATTCATACGCTTGTCGGCCACCGCAACCACGTCCATGACGTGGCTTTCAGCCCTGACGGAAAAACGCTCGCGTCTTCAGGGATGGAAATCATTTTGTGGGATCTGGATAGCGGAAAACAGCAAAGCAAGCTCGACGGCCATGACTTCCATGTGCCGAGCGTCGCGTTTTCACCCGACGGCAATCGTATACTATCCGCTGGTGATCGAGGTCAAACTGCGATCATTTGGGATCGTGAAAGCGGTCGCCAACTGCACACTCTTCGCGGACATACGAAATTCCTGTTGGACGCTGCATACAGCCCCGACGGAAAAACTGTGGCGACAACCAGTGCCGATAGAACTATCAAGATTTGGGACAGCAAAACGGGGAAGCTGATTCGCACTTTGACGGGTCATCAGGATTGGGTTCGGGGCGTCACCTATAGCCCCACGGGAAAAGTACTGGTTTCGGCTAGCCGTGATTGCACGCTGAAGTTTTGGGATCTGGGAGTGACCGATGAACTGAAGTCGATCGAAACACACGGACCTGTCTTTGGATTCGCGTTGTCTCAGAAAGAAGGATTGATCGTGAGCGCAGGAACCCACGCTGAGGTTGGAATTTGGGACCTGCAAACATCCCAGAAGACGCTAAGCATTCCGGCCGAACGTGGCAGATCGGGTTCCTCCGTCGCGCTGAGTTCGGATGGAACGAAGGTAGCCTGCTGTGGATTGGAGAAAACGATTCAGATTTGGGACACAACTTCAGGTGAAAAGTTACTCGAGCTACAATCGAACACCGACTCAACCGTCCGGGAGATTGTATTTAGTCCCGATGGCCGATTGATCGCAGCGGGCGGTAGTGTGGTCGACGTTTGGGAGGCTGATTCGGGACAGCCGCTTCTCACTTTCGATAAACATGAGCGTTTTGTTTATGGGTTGGCGTTCAGTCCCGATAGTCGGTTGCTTGCGTCGGGCAGCTCCGACAAGACCGCCAAAATCTGGGACCCTACCGATGGTGAAGTCAAGCTCACGTTAGCCGATCATCCGTATCCGGTAGTCGACGTTGCTTTCAGTCGTGATGGTGCAGCCATTGCTACCGTATCATTGGGTGTTGTAAGGCTTTGGAATACCGATGACGGAGAGATGCGGCAGTCCTTCGCTCACGACCACGCGCGGCGAGTTGCATTCGCAGGCGAAAAACGTTTGGTCACCGCGAACGACAGCGCGGGCCCAAGCACGCTGAAACTATGGGATGTCGTTTCGGGAGAGGAGTTGATCACGTTAAACGGGCATGAAAATCGAATCGAGGGGCTTGTATGTAGCGAAGACGGGAAAATGATTTTGTCCGGCGGCCACGACAGAACGATCAAGTTATGGAATCCAATAGATGCAATCGTCGAGTACAGGCTAAAGGAGCCCGCACAATCTTGGATCGCGAGGGCCGCGTTTGACGCGGACGAGGAGAAGCTCTACGGAGTCAATCGCAGCGGCAAGATAATCGCCTGGGATTTGAAGTCTAGACGTTTGCTGAAGCAACCGAATGAGCTTCCCGATTTCGAGAAGTTGCAGAGCCGGACATCCGACGGAAAATGGCTCGCCCTGCCAGGAAATGGCCACCTGCGCTTGATTGATCTGGGATATGCGCAATCACGACCTCATCGAGAACTGCTCAAGGATAAAGAGAACGCATTTTCGCCACGATCGACAGCTCGTTTTGATGGAACTGCTAGCGATGGTACCGGTCATGAAAACGCTGGTACGGCAGCGGGCGGGACCGACGATTCAATGAAACAACTCACCGAAGAACAACGCCAAGAACTTCTGGGTTGGTATGACGGAGAAAGCGGCGAACGCATTACGATTTTGCCCGAGAGAAACACGCTCGTTGCAGTCATCTTCTGGAGAGAGAAATCGCGACGCAGCGTTGGCGAGATACGTTACGTCGGCGAAAACAAATTTGTATTTTGGCAGCCAACGAGTAAGACAGCCCTGACAATCCAGCGCGAAGATGGCCAGGTCGTTGCGTTGCAACTCGACAAGATACCCGTCACGTTTAAGAAAAGAGGAGGGTTGGCAGAGGTGGTTGGAAAATACGTTTGCGAAAAGAGTCGTTTGATGGAGATCGACTACCAAAAGGGCGAGCTATATTGCTCTATCAATTGGGGTAACAACGCGCCACGCACCAACGGTTGGCTTCGCGCCGCGCCAGATGGAACGACGCTACTTCAAGGATACAAGTGGCAAGAGACGCTTTCGCTGGAATTCGCAAACGGATGGTTGCAAACCATTACTTTGGGCGAGAATGAGTGGAATCGGGCCAGCGGAAGGCCGCCGCAAGACTTATCAATAAAAATGAAAGAAGACGCAATCCCAAGACTTGCTTCTACACCGACCGAATCGCAGAGCAGTATTAGCAAAGCAGCGGAAATAGATTGCACGCTTTTTACAAAGCCGTACGATTCCGATGAACACGGCGCATTCAAGCTTCCATCAAGTCTGAAGTGGCGTGTGATGACAGAATATATCGGACGGACGGAGGACGGTGTTCAAGTCACTGATGATCGATTGACTCTGGTGTTTGAGGACACGGAAAACCGGTTTTGGCCTGTGATTGCAAAAATGTCTCTCGAATCCGCAGAGGCACTGAATCAAGAAATTTCCAAGGTCATCGCGGACAAGCGAAATCGAGAAACAGAGGATGCGAAGTAACCAATAACCAGCGCAAAAGGGGAAAGGGGTTTTATGCGCGTGTTGATGCGTGAATTTCGTGAGACCATGCAGGGACCGAGGATTTCTGGGTAGCGGCTCGCAGGTAAATAAGGTGGCGGGGTTTCCGCTCGATGAAGGCAGTGTCGAGCCGTGCCGGTTGAATCGTTCCGTTCTTGCCCGCCATGAATTAACGGCATCAATCTCTGACACGCATCGAATGCCCGCGTCTTGTTGACACGAGGATGTGCTCGATCGATTTTCTCTTTTGCCGCGTTTCACTTCAGCCGGTCGACTCTGTGGCAAACGCTGGTAACAGAGCGAGCAGTCCGGTTGAGAGCACTAGCGCGAATTCGATATCAGCTAACGCGAGTTTAGCGTGTTCCTGAGAATTTGCGTGGTTTCAGCTTGACGCTTGGCGACCAGCGCAGCCGCCTCGGCCACTTTCTTACGGCTTCCTTCGATATCGGTCGCCATTGCAACCACTGTGTCTGGAATTCGTTGCACCTCGTCATCGTTATCGATATCAAACAACCAGTCGCCGAGTCCGATATCGTCCCACATGATGCCTTTGCTGGTCTGTTCCTGAAAGCGACAGACGATCGCGGGCACACCGTTGCCGATACACATGATCGGCGAGTGCATTTCGTTTCCAAAGAGTCCACGACTGCGAACATAGGTGCTAATCGCTTCGCCGGTCAGCCAATAATTCGGTCGCCAGACCACTCGGCGACGTATTTGCTGTGGCAAGCGGTCATAGATATTCTCTCGGCCCACTTGCATCTGAGTTTGGTCCTCGGGGCATAGCAACACTTTTAGATCGGTCTCCTCGACGATGCGCTTGATCGCATTGATGAGTGGTGCATGATCGTGCGCCTTCATCGCTTCGTTTCGAGCGTGTTTTTCTGGATCGATTTCTCGGTTCTTTGAAGGGATCGTCCAGTACGGGGTATAGCGAAGCCGCGGGATACAGCACAGATACTCACCTGGCGTCAGATCATGCTTTTGCAAGAAAGCCTCTGCCGCATCATCGTCTCGCAGGTTACAGGCAAAGGCGGCGTCCGGCCCGAACTGCATGATCGGGGATTTGCATCCCCAGTCTTTCGCCAGTTGCATCGATTGGCTATCGCGGAAGAAAACAAAAGCTGCTTGATCGAGAGTCGGAATCGAAGACCGATGGTTTTCGGGCAGAGTGATCCCGTAGACACCAAACGGTTTGCCGGTTTCCGCGATCCAACGTTGGACATCTTTTACGGCAACCAAAGTGGGGCCGCTGCCATGCAAAAGAAAATCGCAGTCTTCCATCGCCGCGGCGCGTTTGGCGCTATCGTTAGCAATCGTGACTTTGGGGAAAGCCTGCTGAATCAATTGGTCCACTCCATTGTCCAGACGTCCCGGCCACAGAGTCAGTTCTGCATCGGGCAGGTGCGTTGCGAGGATGCGCAGAATACCAGGCGTGTGCGCGATGTCGCCGATATTGACGGTTTGCCACGATGAGCGGACAAGGATACGCGGTGGTCGCTTCGCATCGGCATTTACGACTTTGGGGAAACCGATTGAGGCCGTAATGAGACCGGCTAGCCCGCTGCAGAAATCTCGTCGGTTAATCATGCTCGATATGGTTCGATAGAAGAAGTGGTGAATGCAATCAGTCCCATCGTTAGCCGGAAATGTAAGCGTTCTCGATTCGACAAACGAAACGTTCGGCGCATTATCGGCGAGGACGCCATCATTCTAACCGTGATGATTGCCGGCATGCTCGTATGCTAGGTCATGTACACGCCTACGCGTCTGTCCGATTTAGAGGATATGCACCGGAGACCGGAGACCGGACGCACCGGGCAAGTTTTTGGCCATGCTGTTGTGATGTTCACTGCGCTGATGCACACTGATGTCAGCGGCGAGGGCGTATTGATGGTCGACGGCGTGGGTTGGCTAGCTGTGGTTTTATGTTATTGATGTTGCCATGCCGATTAGCGTGGCACATGCATCCGAGTTCAAGTCTCTGGGTAAGGATCGGCCGGTTGATGCGATGGACTGCTGCGTCGTTGATGATGTTCTGGTCGGTGTTAGGCAGTCATTGCTGACCACTTCTGCATTCCGGCCGATCACCGCCGTTTGCAATGAGCCGGCCATCGATTCTGGGTGACGATCGAATGGAGTCCAGTTTCGGCAAACTGTCTACTGGTTCGCGCCGGGCAGGGGCTCTTCCGCGATGATTGATTTGCGTTGCACCTTTGGGAGGCAAACTGTGTAAGGCTTCCTATCAAACCTTTCTTACAAGGAAATTTATTATGGCGATTTCTCATGCCGCTCCAGGCGAAATAATCAGTCTGCGACCTCTCGGTGATTCCATTGCCAGCACGAAGACGCATTCGTTGTTCAAGACCGAAAAGATGGAGGCAATTCGACTGGTACTGCCTGAGGGTAAGAAAATCGCCGAGCATCAAGCACCCGGCGAAATCACGGTTCATTGCTTAGAAGGGGCCGTCATATTCTCGATCGGAGATACGTCGCGAGAGCTGGCGACCGGAGACATGCTGTACCTGGAAGCTGGCAAGCGTCATGCCGTCGAAGCGGTCAAGGATTCATCGGTGCTGGTCACGATTCTTTTGAATAAAGCGAATTGACCACGGTTGCAACGCACCTGACAGCGCAATTCTGCGCTGTTGTTAAGAATCCGATTGCTGGGGGCGTGCGGGAAGTGGATTGAAGAACCGGCGTGAATCTTCAGTGGTGGTTTGTTTGAGTTGGCGGCCAACACAATCGATCGGGCAAACGATGCAATTTTTGAGCATGAGTACCCGCAATGGTGTTCGGGCCGCTTGTTGTGCAGGCGAGGGAATCGCCCCTATGCGGGAACCGCGAACCAAAAAGGGCTCCGCATCGGACGGTTGATTGCAAAACGGCCAGCCAGCCCTAGAATGTGCTTTCTTCATTGAATCTTAATAAAAAGCGTTCACCGCGGAACGGAGGCACTTTGGACGTTTCAAATCTGATCGAGATGATTTTTACGCTCGGCGGTGGGCTGGGGATTTTCTTGTTGGGCATGAAAAACATGTCTGACGGAATGCAGGCCGTCGCGGGCAATAGCCTGCGGCGACTGATTGGCGCTGTGACGAACAACCGAATTCTGGCCGCGACGGTGGGCGTCATTGTCACCTGCATCGTGCAATCCAGTTCTATCACGACGGTGATGGTCGTGGGTTTTGTCAACAGCGGTGTGATGGGATTGGCACAAGGTATCGGCGTGATCATGGGCGCCAACATTGGTACCACCATTACCGGCTGGATCTTGGTGCTGAAGGTTGGCAAGTACGGCTTGCCGCTGCTTGGTTTTTCGGCGTTCGCTTATCTGTTTTCTCGAGGTGATCGTTGGCGATACTGGGCGATGTTCCTGATGGGCGTCGGCATGGTTTTCTTTGGGTTGGAAATCATGAAGGACGCTTGCTCGGTCATCAAGGAAGTTCCCGATTTCGAAGCTTGGTTTGCAAAATTCAATGCGGACACTTATGGCGGAGTGCTCAAGTGCGCTGCGGTTGGCTGCATCTTGACGACGCTCGTTCAATCATCGTCGGCGACGTTGGGGATCACCATTTCGTTGGCGACTCAGGGCGTGATCTCTTATCCGACCGCGGCCGCTTTGGTGCTGGGGGAAAACATCGGAACAACCATCACCGCGTTTCTGGCATCGTTGGGGACGACGACACACGCACGACGGGCAGCATATTTCCACATCGTTTTCAATCTCTTTGGCGTGTTGTGGATCACGATGATCTTCCAGTGGTACATCGGCCTGATTCAATCGGTCATTGGCGTGGACGTTAACAAAGCCGTGATGGTCGACGGCAGTCAAACGTTTCCCAATGTCGTGGCAGCGATCGCAGCGACGCACAGCGTGTTCAATATCGCAAATACTTTGCTGTTCTTACCGTTTCTCAAACCGATGGTCCGTTTTCTAGAGTGGGCCGTTCCCGCGCGATCCTATAAAGAGAAACCGCGTTTGACGGACCTCGACGTGCTTATCCTTGAAACGCCGCTGCTGGCGATCGAGCAATCCCGCAAAGAAATCCTCAAGATGGGTGACGGTTGTCTGAAGATGTTGGATTGGTTGCGGCAGCTGATGAATGACGACGACCCGGACAAGGCGCTCGCGAATCGACTGAAACAACGCGAGCGAATCCTCGATACGGTTCAAGACGAAATCGCCGAATTTATGACCGGGCTCCTGTCGGGCGGCAACATTTCGCACGCGACGGCGGAAGAGGCCAGGCGGCAACTGAGGATCGCCGACGAATACGAGTCGATCAGTGACTATATTGCCAATTTGGACAAGTTTGACCGCAAGCTTCGCCGCGACGGATTCCGTTTCACAGAATCTCAACGAGCCGATCTGAGTGAATTAAACCGGCACGTCATGGAATACGTTGCGGAAGTCCATGAGGGAGTCATCAAAGACAATCGCAATACGCTGGCAGCAAGCAGTGCAACTGCCAAGCGAATTCGCGACGAAGTCAAATCGCTGCGCCGTAAGCACCTGGAAGAACTTTCCACTGGGCCGCTTCCGCCTGTCGTCAGTGTCGCGTTCCTAGCTTCACTGAACGCATACGTCCGCGTCCGTGATCACTCGCAAAACATCGCAGAGACCATCGCGCCGGACAAATAGCATGGGGTTTCTTGATCCCGCAGTCCGATACCTCTTCGCGGCAAGTCTGGTAACCTCAGGTCTTGATGCTCGCGCGCGTTTCGAGACGACTCACGAGGGCTTCGCGAGACGATGACGCTGCGTGATTTAGGAAAAGTGAATTAGGAAAATTGAAACGATGCAATTGAATCAGCAAAACCTCTCACAACTGCCGGATGAGATAGCACGACCAGCCTATGACCGAAGCCAATTGAAATCAGGCATCGTCCACGTGGGAGTTGGTGGATTCCACCGTTCCCATGAAGCTTGCTACACCGACGATCTGTTGCAGATCGATGATTCGTGTCCCTGGGGCATTTGTGGTGTCGGTCTGCGAGAGGCGGATCGCAACATGGCGGCCATTCTGAAACAACAGGATTACCTCTATACATTAATCGTCAAACACCCGAGCGGTAAAATCGAAAATCGCGTGATCGGATCACTCGTAGATTTTCTACTTGCCAGCGACGATCCCGCGGCAGTCATCGACCGGATGGCGAGCCCAGAGACAAAAATTGTCTCGCTTACAATTACCGAAGGCGGGTACAACTTAGACCCCGATACCGGTCAATTCGATTGGTCGAATCCGGATGCGTTGCATGATCTTGAGCACCCGTCACGACCAAAGTTAGTGTTTGGCTATCTGGCGGCTGCCCTGGGTAAGCGACGCGACGCCGGATTGCCTGCGTTCACCGTCCAGTCATGCGACAACATTCAGCACAACGGTGACCTGACGCGGAAAATGTTGATCGAGTTCGTGCAGAAACTGGATCCCGAATTGGCGGATTGGATCGCGAGTGAGGTTCGCTTTCCCAACGCAATGGTGGACCGGATTACGCCCGTGACATCCAAGGCGGATATCAAGTATCTCGATAATCAATTCGGCCTTCACGACGCGTGGCCGGTGACGTGCGAACCATTTTGCCAATGGGTCATCGAGGATAATTTTTCCGACGGCCGGCCATCGTGGGACCAAGTCGGTGCGCAGTTTGTCGCCGACGTTGCGCCCTATGAAATGATGAAGCTGCGGCTGCTGAACGCGGGCCATTCGGTGCTGGGAATCTTGGGCGCGATCTATGGTCACGCGACAATCGATCAGTGCGTATCGGACGAGTTGTTCGCGACGTACCTGCGGCGTTTCATGGACTTGGAAGTCACACCGCGGTTGAGTGCTGTCGAAGGCATCGACTTGGACGCTTACAAAGATACGTTAATCGAGCGTTTCGGAAATCCGAACATCAAGGACAGCGTCGCACGCATTTGTCTTGAGAGTTCGAGCAAGCTGCCCGTTTTTCTGATTCCGACCATCACGGAAAATCTAAAGCATGACGGCAGCATCAAGCATGCCGCACTCGTGATTGCGGCATGGTGCCTGTATAGCGATCGCGGGGTTGACCGTCACGGCAATCCGCTTGAGATTGTCGATGAAATGAAAGAGGCTTTGCACGAGGCTGCCAAGGGGACGCAGACTGATAGGCTTTCGTTTTTACGACTGAAATCTGTGTTTGGTGATCTGGCGGAAAATCCCGAATTCGCCAAGGTTTATGTCGCGATGATCGAACAGGTTTACGAACAGCCGGATGTTTCGATTCAAATGCGTGCGATCATCCAGGGCGACCTTTAGCGGATCGCCGCACGATGTCGACCGCGGCGGACGCAGCCGAGAATGCTAAGCCCGGCTGCAAAGAACGCAAAAGAGTTCGGTTCCGGTACAAACGCAAGGATAAGTGCTTCACGCCCGTTGCCTTTAGAAATCACGTCGTATTGAAAACCGGGCAGGCCTGTAAAACCTAAATTCAACGCGTGAATGGTTTCCGCGTTGATCACTTCGAACGTATCTCCTATCGATGGTGAATAGGTTCCGAAGGCCAGCACATCGATGGTCCCCATCAATGTTGCTTCGCCATCGACTACGTAAAAATCAAAATCGACACCGGGCGTGCCATCGACGGCCGAAAAGTTAGCCAATTCGATTTCCAGCGTGGCTTCGGTACCCTGCGTATAATCGCCTTGAACATGCGTTTGCCCGGGCGAGTTGCCAGCAGCCAGTGTGCCGGCGACATGGTTCAGGTGCGTGCCAAAGGCGCCCGTGTTTTCAATGGTGCCACTCAAGAAATTGATGTGGGCGTCGCCGTCGCCTACCAGGATGTCACTGCCGTGCATGTTCAGCACTCCGTCGGTTTCTACATTCAACGTTCCCGTGCTGCCAGCGTTCAAGGCGAGTATCAGATCATCGTAGGCGTCGACTTCGCCTTCGTTGCGAATCGTTAGTGTTGCGTTGGAAAATTCACCCGAGCCGATTGTTGTGACGCCACGCAGTTCTAGCTTGGCTCGTGATTCAACGATGATCTCGCCATCGCCGCCGTCGTAACCAAGGATGACATCGCCACCAATCTTGGTCGAGGCCTGTTCGGAAAGGTGTAACTGTCCCGACCCGCCCAGAAAGCCACCGATGATCGCCTGTTCGCGAATTTCCAAGTGACTGGAATCGCCCGTCACAGAAACCTGTCCATGGTTATGGCTGCCCAGATAGTTCGCATCGGTGGCGACGTTGCCGCCGGATTGGATCGATAGTGTTCCGGGGCTCTGTGACCCGACCCACAAAGCAGTTTCGTTGTCCCAGCGCGAGTCTTCGCCCGAAACCGACACGTCAGCCTGGCCGTTGATCGAGAAACCAAGATGGCCTTCGTTCGATCTAAGGGTTCCGCCGTTCGTGATTTCCATTTCCGCGGTCCCGCTGATTCCGACGGAAAGTTCTCCGTCGTGTTCCCAGCGAGAGGAGGCTCCGTCGATGACGACCGAGGCGGTGGAACCCGGCGCGATTCCGATCGATGCGAACGACGCGCTCTGGACGTTGCCGCCGTTGTTGATCGTTAGAGTTGCGTGACTTGCATTCGGTCCTCCAAGGCCGCCGGCAAGTCTTAGCGAATCCGAAGTCTGCCACTGCGAACCGTTGCCCGAGACAAGGACGTGGCCTTCCGTTGCGTCCGATGATGCGATGTTGCTTGATGTGTTGGACACAAAGGCACCTGCAAGAATCTCTAGCGAACCATTTCCCTCGTTGCCAACGATCAGGTACTCGCTATTGGTCCATTGCGAATCGGCACCCTGAATCGTCACCGTGCCCGAGGAATTGATTTCGTTGCCGATTCGGCTGTTGCCCGTGGTGATTGCTTTCGCCCCGCGGGAGATGGCCATCTGGCCGATGCCTCGGTCACCCACCCGCATGCCCTGATTGATCCACGATGAGTTAGCGCCATCAATGGTGACCGTGCCGATGCCAGTGGTCTCGGAGGCGACAGAACCATTGCCACTTTCCAGCTTGCCGCCTTGATCGATCGTTAATTCGCCTTGACCACGCGCACCGACGTAGAACGTTGGGCTGAGGACAAAGGTTGAATCCCAATTGGACCCATCGCCGGTTATCCGGACTTGACCGACAGAACCTTCGAAACGGCCGATCGTACCGCCGTCGGATTCAATTTGGCTGCTGGCGTCGATTAGCAACGATCCCGTTGCGGACTCGCCGACGTACAGTCGTTGGCCTAGCAGTAATAGCGGGTTGGTCGCGTCGGGATTCACGTCGCCGACCGGAACGACTTCCGCATAGAGGAATCCCAGGTTCGCGGAAGTTAGAAGCGTCAAGAAGACGGCGATGCGGATGGATATGCAACGCGCAGATGGTCCGTAAGCGTTCACCTCAGATTCCTTTCTCGAGTTCTCGCGGGGTCGACCGCCTGGATGTCACCGGGCCGGCAAACTCAAGCGATGAGTTGCATCCACACGCTTATCGTTTCGCTCGCATGATAAGTCTGAAATGGCGGTGCCACTTGTGCGCTGACGAATCATAAAAGCTAACGTGCCGGATTGATAGTCCGATACGTGATGACGATCGACGAATTCGATTTGACGCAGCTATTGCTGGTTGGGCGAATGCGACAGTTCGCTTAATCGAAGTGGAAATTCCTTAACGATCTTGCCACTGATGTCCACGCACTTGAACGTCATCACCGGGTCGTTGGGTTCGAGGTCGAATTCGAGGTGTCCCCAGAAATTACCTTCGTTATACGACCAGACGGCGTTTGGAAACGTCTGGTGAGTATGTTGGTTGGTGACCTTTGCCGAAACGAATTCATACAACGGATAGCCCCTGGGACGCTCGATTTTCCAAATGTCTGATCGATGGCGATCGCCAGAGATCAGCACGACCCCGTCGATCCGCTCTTGATTGATCAAGTCAAAGATCTCGTCGCGTTCACCACGAGCCCACTCGCCGGCCCAAGAATCTTTACCACCTTTGTCAGCACCGTCGGCGAACATGGTTCCCGATGCGATGACTTTGAATTTTCCCGTCGCGGCGGCGAGTCCGTCCAGCAGCCATTGTTTTTGTTCAGGCCCCAACATGGTTTGGTCTTTCTTTTCGCGATAGAAACGTCCATCGGTCATGAAGAAGTCCACATCGCCCAGCGAGAACGAGTGCCACGTACCAGGAACTTGGGTGCCGTTTCCATAGGCCGGATTGTTCCAGTTCTGGCGAAACACGTTCCAATTGGGCAATTTCCAATCCGCTTTCAATCCGGCGCCGCCCGCGGAATCGTTCATCGCCATATCGTGATCGTCCCACACCGCGTACATGCCGACGCTGTTGATCAATTCGCGATATGCGGGACTCAAGCAGCGGCGGTAATAGAACAGTCGCTGTGCTCCGCGGCGGTCGACGACGTCGATGTAGACATTGTCGCCCAGTCCCAGATACGCGAGCGGTCGTTGCTTGGCCATGTTGCGCCATGCATGTTCGTGAACCGGCACGTACCGAGACCCCGATCCGAAGGTCACGTGGAACTTGGTTCTTTGGCCCTTTTCGGGCGCGGTGCGGAACTGAAACGAGTCGCGCTGTATCTCGTTTGCATCAACAAGGACCGAATAGCGGTGATCTGTAAACGGGGTGAGACCGTCCACCGTCAAGACGGCTGTGAAATCGTCGACGGAACCCGTTTGAACGACTTGTGATGTTCGCTGGCCGATTTTGATTTGGACGGATGCAGGACCAGCGGTTCTGACCCAAAATTTCGCCGATGTTGGCTTGATGTCACCGAGCATCGGACCGCTGAAAAGTTTCAGCTGATGCTTTTCGACCAACTCAATGAATTTTGGCTCGTTCAGTAAATCTGCCATTCCGCCTTCAGCACCCAACCGTCCCGTCTGACCCTTCGCGTCAGAGCCATACAGCAACTCAATCAGAAAAGGATCGAGGTCCAGCATCACCGGATCCTGCTCGCCTTCGGTGATGGGTTCCTTTGCACCGCAACAGGAAAAGGTGCAGAGCAAGGCAAAGATCCCCGCGATGCAAAAGAGACGGGAAACGATCAATGATGGATGAATCAAGCTCACGGACAATCCTTCAAAGCTATTGTGGGGAACGCTAGTGGTGGGTCAATATCGCCGAAGGTGCGATTACTGGGCAGTCGTATTGGGTCTTGCGACCGCGGATTCCGTTTTTCGCTCGGTGCATTTCCAATTGCAATCTTGTCAACGATCCTTGCTAGGTTAGTTCTCGTTTTCGGCGCTCTGGTTGACGTCTGATTCCCAGCGATCCCATTGGCGTGAAAGCTTTTGGACCAGGTCGGGTTTGTGGTCAGCGAGGTTCGTCGTTTCGCCAAGGTCTTGGTCTAAGTTGAATAGTTCAAGCGGCCCGCCCTTGCCGTACAATTTCCACGGCCCACTTCGCACGGCCATCGCTTGGCGTGCCCGCCAGAACAGGGTGCGTTTCGCAATCGCGCTGCCGTCGAAAATTAAAGATGTCAGGTCGACGCCATCAAGCTGCAATCCTGCGGTTTCTGCTTGGCATAGATTCGCGATGGTGGGAAAGAGGTCGGTTGAATGAGCCGTCTGGTTTGTGATCGCCGATGCGATCTTTCCGGGCCAGGAAATGATCATCGGAACGCGATGTCCACCCTCGTACAACTCAGTCTTTTGCCCACGCAGCGGACCGTTGCTTGAAATTTTTTGAAAGCCACCGGCGTACGATACATATCCACCATTGTCCGACGTGAATATCACAAGGGTGTTGTCGCGCAAGTTCCATTTCTCCAGCGCCGAAACGATTTCGCCGACGCTGTGATCCAACGACTTGATCATTGCTCGAACATGCCCGCTGACATCGCTGCGGTCAGGAACGACCCCGAACTTATCCTTCAGATAGTCTTGTCCTTTTTGTCGATGTGGCGGATCCTGCGGCCCCTGCCAAGGGAAGTGGATCGCCAGATGCGGTACGTAAAGGAAGAACGGTTGGTCGTGATGATTTTCAATGAAATCGACACTATGTTTCGTCAGCAGGTCGGTCGTGTAGCCGGTTTCCGGTTCCAATTCATTTTGTCGCCACCAATCTTCGCGCCCCGATCGATCGATGTGCGTGTGGTAATCGCCGTCGCCGGATCCAAGACCACGAAAGAAGTCGAACCCCTGGGCGGTGGGCAGCCATGGCGGTTGATAACCGAGGTGCCATTTGCCAAAGCAAGCGGTCGCGTATCCTTCCGCCTTTAACACTTCAGCGATCGTAACAGCTCGATGCGGAAGCCCCTGATCATGTTGCGAGACTCCTGAGATAGCCGTATCGAACATCGCTCCGAAACGTTGTTGATACCGGCCTGTCAAGGTTGCCGCACGCGTTGGCGTACACATCGGTCCTGATGAGTGAAAATCCGTGAAACGCAGTCCGCCACTGGCTAGATTGTCGATATTGGGTGTCGGGTTGATTTCGCTTCCATAACAACCCAAGTCGCCATAGCCCAAATCATCAGCCATGATCAGCACCACGTTGGGGCGCGCCGCATTGCAAGCTTGAGAAACCAGGTTCACGGCAAAGCATGCACTCAACAAAGATGCAACGCGCAACAATGCAATGGGAACATCGCGTTTTCGTCTACAGCAGCGTGGCGGGGCGAATTTTTGTCGAAAGTCGTATCGTCGAGAATCGTTCATAGCTTGCTCGGGTCGATCACGACGTGCTTGACGCCTTCACGGTTGTACGTATAGGTGACGTGCACCATGCCATCGGCTGACTGAATAACGGCTGGATAGCTGTATTCGCCCCAGTGACGTCGGTCTTCGGGCACGGTCGGCATGGGGGTTGATTCGCGTTCAAGCGTCAGCGCCGGATGCCAGTGGCGTCCGTCTTCGCTGACGGCCACGTTCAACATGTATCGAGGTTTGTTGGCGTCTCGCTTTCCATCGGTATGGTTATAGACGATCAGGTGTCGACCGTCGGCGAGCGTCAACGCGTCGGTGCCCGAGTTTGGATTCGGCAGCGAAGTGGCGGCTAGCTTGCTCCACGTGTTCCCACCGTCGCTGGACCAGCTTTGCACGACGGTTTTTTCGCGGCTGCGACATAAGATTTGCAGTCGTCCGTCGGGATGGGTCAGAATGCTCGGCTGAATCGCATGGAAATCTTTACCCGTGTGAATCGGGCCGATCACTTTCCATGTTTTACCGAGGTCCGATGTTCGTTCGAAATGAACGCGCCAAACGGCAGGACCATCGGCTTGGTCAACTTCGGTGCTCGAAGGACAAAGGATGGATCCGTCAGAAAGCTGAATCGGTTTGTTTTTCACGGGGCCTAACAGATGGCCGATTGAGCTGGATTCACCCAGCTTTTCGGGTTTGGACCAAGTCTTGCCGTGGTCGGTCGAAGTCATTTTCATGCCCCACCACTGCCGAGGGTCCGGGCCAACTTTATAGAACAAGATCAGCGGCCCCTTGTCGGGCTGGAACAGGACCGGGTTCCACGTGGGATAACGCAATTCGTCGGACTGTACGCCGTTGATGACCTCGACAGGCTTCGTCCACTCTCCGCTAATACGACGTGACACGCGGATACCGACATCCGGATCCTTTTCTTTCGTTCCAGCGAACCAAGCCGCCACCATACCCTCGGGTGTTTCGACGATTGTCGTCGCATGACACTCCTTGGTCGGTTTGTTTTCGATGTCAAAGATATGTTCGGAAAGGACGACCGCGCCTTGTCCGGCGACGGCGACATCCGGCAGCGACTCGGCTTGCGCCGCGCCGTCACTGAGGACAGCTAACATCAGAGACGCGCAAGCTAGCGCAGAGATAAACGTTTGGACAGTTGCCATCGACGATTGAATCCTCATCAGGTTCTGAAACAGTGGTTCCTTGACGCCTGGAGCGATCGATTCACGCAATAATGACCACCGTTCTAAGTCATCGTGGTCTCGTCGTGGTCGTCTGAAAAGCGAGCGCTGGGCGTAACGTCAGACATCTTACCCTGTCTCGAGCGCGACAGGGACGCAAGCTAGTCGGTTGTGTTTCACCGCGGGGATGCGCGAGAGTATCGCAATCGAGAGAGGCTGCCGCGAGCGTCGGAAAAAGGTCGCAGCGCGCAAGTGGCGAAAGTGTTGACCCAATCGTGACGGGGTCGAGCCAAGCGAGTTATCGAACGACGCGAGCGCCGGCGCCCCCGACAAGGCGTGCAACTTCCGCTTTGGTCGCCATCGACGTGTCGCCGGGAGTGGTCATTGCCAGAGCGCCGTGAGCTGCTCCAAATTCGACTGCCGCTTGAGGCCCGAGTTCGCTGATCAAGCCGTAGATGAGCCCCGAGGCAAAACTGTCGCCGCCACCGACCCGATCAAGGATTTCAAGGTCCTCGCGATGCGTCGCCTCGTAGAACTCGCCCGCCGCCCAACAGATTGCGCCCCAGGAGTTGACGGTGGCCGTCTTGACGGTGCGCAACGTGGTTGCGGCGACTTTAAAGTTAGGATACACCTCGACCGCCTTGCTGATCATGTTTCGGAAAGAGTCGATTTGGATGTCCGAAATGTTCTCATCAACACCCTCGACTTCGAATCCCAAGCACGCGGTGAAGTCTTCTTCGTTGCCGATCATCACGTCGACGTACTTTGCGATTTCACGGTTGACTTCGCGAGCTTTCTCGACGCCGCCGATGCTTTTCCATAGCGACGGACGATAGTTCAAATCGTACGACACGATCGTTCCGTGTTTGTTCGCCGCCCGGACTGCTTCCAGCGTGACGGCGGCTGAGCTTTCCGAAAGCGCCGCAAAGATCCCGCCGGTGTGCATCCATCGCACCCCGCGCTGGCTAAAAATGTGGTCCCAGTCAATGTCGCCGGTCCGTATTTGCGACGCGGCCGTGTGGCCACGATCCGATGTCCCCAACGCTCCACGAATGCCGAACCCTCGTTCGGTAAAGTTCAGGCCGTTGCGAACGGTGCGACCAATGCCGTCGTAGGGCATCCAGCGAATCATCGATGTGTCGACGCCGCCTTGGAGAATAAAATTTTCGACCAGCCGGCCAATTTCATTGTCCGCGAAGGCTGTCACGACACCGGTACGCATGTCAAAGCATCGGCGTAACCCGCGGGCGACATTGTATTCGCCGCCGCCTTCCCACGCGGTGAACTGTCGAGCTGTTCTTACGCGGCCTTCACCCGGATCCAATCGGAGCATGATTTCGCCAAGCGAGACCAGGTCGAACTCGCACGAGTCGGCGGAACGAATCGTCAATGGTTTTGAATCAGACATAGTGGTGTTGGCAGATGCGGTTGCAAGTCGTGTTAGTTATTTGCGGTCGACGCTAATTCGCTAGTCAGCTTGATGGTCAGAGCGGTCAGGCGAGTGATTTCGTCAAAACGCCCTGCGGAGATCATGTCAGATTTCACCATCCAGCTTCCGCCACATGCGAGCACGTACGGCAGTCGGAGGTAGTCGAGCAGATTGTCCGTCGAAATTCCGCCCGTAGGCATGAACCGAATCGAATCGTACGGTCCATGGAACGCTTTGAGCGTCTTGACACCACCCATCGCTTCGGCCGGAAAGAATTTGACGATGTCCAGATTGAACTCAAGTGCCTGCTCTAGATCCGTCGGGTTTGATGTGCCTGGCAAGACCAGCACATGATTATCGACGCACCAAGACACGGTCCGCGGATTGAATCCGGGCGCGACGACGAATTTTGCGCCGGCCTGGGCCACACGTTCGGCCTGCTCGGCGTTGTGCACCGTGCCGGCACCGACCAGGAAGTCGGAACGCTTGGAAAGTCTTTCGATTGCCGCGAGTCCGGCATCGGTCCGCAATGTAATCTCGGCGCACGGCAACCCGCCTGCGATCAGGGCGTCTGCTAACGGTTCCGCATGGGCGGAGTCGTTGATGGCCACAACCGGAACAACTTTTAGTTTTCCGATTTCCGAGATGGTTTCATCGATCTGATTGCGATCGTCCATGGTTGTGCGTTCTTGAGGTGTTTGTGCTTGTGCTTGTCGCGTTTAGGCGGTGGCCAGGTCGCGTCGTGGAATCCGACCGTTTTCCCTTGCGATCCCTTCCCACAATCCGGAGAGATAGACCGATCCGAGAGCGCGGTCATACAACCCGTAACCGGGCAATCCTTTGTCGTTCCAGATCATGCGACCGTGATCGCTACGCATCGCACCATGAAAGCCGATTTCAAAGTACGCTTTCATGACTTCGTACAGGTCCAGGCTGCCTTGCGGGTGCGGACTTTCGTGAAACGTGCGATATTCCTTGATTTGAATGTTCCGGCAATGGGCGAAATGAATGCGACCTTGAGCACCAAATTGGCGAACCATCTGAGGCAGATTGTTTTGCGGATTAGCGCCTAAGGAGCCCGTGCAAAACGTTAGCCCGTTGGCGGGGCTGTCGACCAAATTGATGACTCGCTGCAGTGCATCTTTGTCGGTAATGATCCGCGGCAACCCGAAGATCGACCACGGTGGATCGTCCGGGTGGATGCCCATTTTAACGCCAGCCGTCACCGCGGCGGGAATCACTCGTTCAAGGAAATAAGCAAGGTTGTCCCAAAGAGCCGATTCGTCGACATGCTCATAAGCGCTAAATAGCTCACGCAATTCTTCTTTGGTATAGGCTGCCGCCCAACCCGGCAGGTCGGTATCGCCACAAAGCGGGTCGATCAATGCTGCGTCGGCATGTCGGTAACTGAGCGCGGTTGATCCGTCGAGCAGTTGTTCGGCAAGATTTGTCCGCGTCCAATCAAAGATTGGCATAAAGTTGTAACAGACGACGGGAATGCCCAGCTCGCCGGCGGTTACCAGCGATTCACAGTAATTATCGATATATTGGTCGCGCTGGTTCGAACCCAGTTTGATTTGCTCATGAACCGGGATGCTCTCGATTACCTCAAAGTGAAATCCGGCATCTTCGATTTGCCGTTTCAGAGTGCCCAGCATCTCGCCCGTCCAGGCTTCGCCAGCGGGTAAGTCATATAATCCACTGACGATTCCATCGACACCCGGAACTTGGGCGATGTCTTGCAGGGTCACGGGATCGCTTTCGCCGAACCATCGCATTGATAGTTTCATCAACTATGCTCCCCGTTTCGATCTGTTGGTATGTGCCACCGGCCCGGCGTCATCGGACAACAATCGGTAGCTCGCTCGAACGGTGAGCGCAGAAAGCGACGCATCCAACAAAGCTGGCCAAATAGCCCCGATTGATCGCGCTGTTGATGAGCTCGCTGCGGATAGGGACCACTTCAAATGGTCGATGTGGGATGCTGCGTTTGGGGCGTTACCGCTGCAAGGCTGAGGTGCCTCTGAATCGCTCTCCTGCGGAGTAGCATGCCGAAGCGTCCGTATTTTCACCATCGTTCTTCTTTGATTGGGATTGCAATTATTGCGCAGCCGAGTTGAGAGAGGCTGCAAGCTTGTTGCTCGACTGATAATTGAGTAGGACGCGTGAGTAGGCCTATCGCTATGTCGTCGCAGTATTGTCGTGAGCGGTGGTGAACTTCCGAATAGCAGGACTTTACTTTTGCATGGCAATAATTAACCTGTGCGGATGAGCCAGAAATCATCCCATGACTCGCTGCCGCCATTTGTGTCTCGTCAGGTTACCGAAGCCCGTCGGTTCTTCCTGAATCTGAATCCGGACCGCCGGGCGTCCTTGGAAATCGTTTGCGGCGGCGTGGAACGTATGCGGCCCGACTACGTGGTCGATCGCAGTGACTTTCCATACTTTGCCGTCGAAGTGGTCGCCGAAGGAGAAGGTGTGCTCACGATCGACGGCGAACACCATGCGCTCTCGGCGGGTTCCGTTTTTGCGTATGGTCCGAAAGCAGCGCACACGATCAGCAATCGTGCCGAGAACGGAATGAGGAAATATTACCTGGATTTCGTCGGTATGAGATCGGCGAAACTGCTTCAAGCAGCGGGGTTGCAATCAGAGTCAAAGAAATACACCACCGTATCCGTCGGTGGGCTGCATGAATTGACCGATGTCTTTGAAATGTTGCTGCGTGACGCGAGCGACACCGGTTCGTTGGCCGGACCGATTTGTGAATCGTTGACGCAACTGTTGTTTTTAAAGATTCGCCAACTGAGGCTGCCAGTTGGCAGCGCGATGCCGAAGGCGTACGCGACGTACGAACGGGTCCGACGATACATCGATGTCAACTATTTGAGTCTTCAAACGGCCCAAGATGTTGCGGACCAGTGTGACATTACGTCCGTGTACCTTTCGCGTCTGTTTGGTCGCTTCGGTGACTGCGGCGCATACCAATTTCTATTGCGTCGCAAGATGAATTACGCCGCAGGTTTACTGATGAACGAGGGACTGTTGGTCAAGGACGTTGCGCATCGGCTTGGCTTTGCCGATGCGTTCCAGTTTTCTCGTTCGTTCAAGCGAGTCTACGGGATTCCGCCGACAAAACTTGCCGAAGCGGCAAAATGAAAACGTCTCAGCGCCGGCGAAACGCTTCACTGGTCGTCACCAAAACAACAAGGTCACGCAGCCCGTATCCCTTGTCGGCAACTTGCCCCAGGATCGCGTTAACTTCCTCGTTGTCGCGAAACGTCACGTCACGCCCGGTCGCGTAGGTCAGAAACTTCTGGATCAGATTCCGCGTGACCAAGTCGCGTCGTTCGAGCAATTCTCGTTGCAGGTCGCCCTCGTTGTGAATCCATTCGCCCGATGGCAATTGCGAGCTGCCGTCGACGGGTTTGCCGACGAATTTTTGTGCGATACGTCCAGAACCTTTGAAAACGGGATAGTGCGTTCGTAACCCACCGATCGGATCGAAGAACTCTAACGCGAATCCCCAGGGATCAATTTTTGCGTGGCAGTCCGCGCATGCCGCGACGCTTCGGTGTTTGGCAAGCTGCTGTCGAATGGTCGTTGCGCCTCGTGTATCCGGTTCGATCGGTGGAACGTCGGGCGGCGGAGGCGACGGCGGTGTGCCCAAAATGTTTTCAAGCACCCACACGCCACGGACCACAGGTGATGTCTCGACTCCATTGCTCGTCGCCGTCAAGACGCTGGCGTGACCCAACAGACCACTGCGACGCAGATTGTCCGGCAAGGTAACCCGCCGAAATTCTTCGCTATACGTTCCGGCCAAACCGTAATGGTTTGCCATGCTATCGTTGACGAACGTAAAATCGGCGTCGATGAAATCGGTGACGGGGCGATTGTCGTGCAAGACCTCGTTAAAGAACAATCGAGTTTCGTTCTTCATCGCCGATTCGAGGCGTTTGTGATAGTAAGACGGATACTGTGAATTGCTCGGTGGCATCATGCCGATTTTATCCAGCCGTAACCATGCTTCGGTAAAGTTGCGATTGAAAGCTTCGGAACGTGGGTCCGCAAGCAAGCGGTCAATTTGTGTCTCCAGCGTCTTCGGATCGTGCAGGGATCCCGATCGGGCAAGCCGGACTAGTTCGTCATCGGGCATCGAACTCCAGAATGTGTACGACAGCCGGCTGGCGAGTTCGTATCCGTCAAGCATCTCGCCAGTTGCCGCATTTCCTTCGTCAAGAAATAGGAGCCGGGGCGAGCATAGAATCGCGGTGAAAGTGGTCTTGATGGCTTCTTCTGGAGTCGCCCCGTTGGCCAGTTGGTGCTGGGCATAGTCGATGTAGTGCTTCAGATCTGTTTTCTCGACGGGACGACGATACGCCAAGGTTGCGAATCGCTTGATGGCTTTGGGGAAATCGACGTCGCTTGCACGAACCAGATCGCCAAAGATGCGACGGTGCCCCAGCGGCGGCCACTGTTGATCGATCGGGCCTTCCAAAGCCAATTCAAAAATGCGAACGCGAGGACCTTGATAGACGTCGGAGATGTGGACCTCTTGCACAAGCGCGTCGGCGGGGACGGGCAGACCTTGTTCGATCAAACGGTCCACGTCCGTCTGGCTCTTGCGTCTCGCTTCGGGGTGGTACCTTTCGACGATCCGAGCCATGACTTGTTTCGACGGCCCCATCCCGTTCATCCAGTTGACAAACGGTATCGATCCGGCCGGCATCCAAGTGGTGACCTCGAACTCTTCGGGATCGTCGTCGGGTAAGTCAAAGACTTTGGCAAGCACGCGACCTTCCGATGCACCTTTCTGCAACAGTTCCGGATCGGGGACGTGCCAAACGCCCAGCTTCAACGGGACCGTTAAGTCGTTCGGGAAAATTTCGCTTGCGTAGGGGTTCTTTCTTCCAACCGCTGTCGCTTTCACACGAATGCGATAAATTCCGTCACGAGGAGTGCCCACGGCGGTAAAGCTTTGGGGATAGGTCGGGTAACGATCGACGGGCTCACCGTGGCCGATGTCCAGATAGCTTTGATCGGGGCCCCAAACATGATAGAAGACCGCGCCGGGATTCTTTTCGCGTCCCGGCATGTCCGACGGCGGGAATGCCCAAGACAGAGTTTTCGGCGGCGATTGCCCGAACACCAGCGCTTGATCGAGGTAGAAGCGCGCCGACTTCATGTACAGCTGCAGTTGGTAATCGGATAAAACTTGCGCCGCCCCGACGTTCGTAAAGCCGTCATGCCGTTGGTCGATGGGAAACATTCTGGTTGCATCGGATTGATCCGGATGCACCCCAAGCAAGTCTCGCATCGTGTTGTTGTACTCGTCACGTGAAAGTCGCCGCAGGACGGATGCCGGCGCAATCCCATCTGCTTCGGCCGCCGTCAAGTGTTTGGTGATTGAATCGACGATTCTCCGTCGATGTGAGTCAGTCGGCTGTGGAACGTTTTTCTTGGCGGGCGGCATCTCACCCAAATTGATCAGGTCGAGGATCTCTTCCAGTGTTGCAAGATGTTCCTGATCATCAGGGGATTCCAAGAAGGACTCAAAAGAACGATCGCCCTTTTGCTGCTTTTCGTTGTGACACTGGAGGCAATAAGTTGTCACAAACCGAGTAACCGACGGGTCAATCGCGCCGGCGAGTTGCGCTGGGGCGGATGCCGACGCAATCAACGCAACGCAAACGGTGCCGGACAGTTTGCTAAGGTTGAGAAGCGGTCGCATCATGCCACCTCCAGACCGTTGAGCGTTCCCGTCGCGAGATTGAACCGGTCTGTTTCGATTCCGAATCGCTGCAACATCGACAACAACAGATTTGCGGCCGGTGTTTGGGTGCCCCGGCTGTGGTCTTTCTCAAATCGCAGATGCTGACCGTGGCGGAATCCGCCGCCTGCCAGCAATAGCGGCAGGTCACGATTGCTATGCGAACTGGCATTACCCATACCGCTGCCCAGCAACGCCATCGTATTGTCCAGAAGAGTTTTACCGTTCGGTTCCGTGACCGCGTCAAGCTTGTCCAAAAACCTGGCGAATTGATTCGTGTGAAACCGTTCGATGATGGACAGCTCTTTGAGATAGCCTTCCACTTTGCCGTGGTGCGTCAGCTGATGGTAACCTTTGGTGATGGGAAAGCCGCCCGAGTTTTGACCGATGTCTGAGATTTCCAGCGTGATTACACGTGTCGAATCGGTTTGCAATGCAAGCGCCATCATGTCGTAATACAACGGCACGCGGTCGACGAAATCCATTTCGTTAGCGCCCTTGGGAACTTCGTAACTGACGATCGGTTTGGGGCGATCAAGCCACGCGGCGGATTGCGTCAAACGTTTCTCGACGGCGCGAACGGACGTAAAGTACTGATCAAGCTTGTCCTTGTCCTCACGTCCGATCCGCTTGGCCAGGACATTGGCGTCAGCGCGAACCAAGTCCAGAATGCTTTGTTGCTGTTCGTGCAGCTGTTTTAACACCGAACGTTGTTCGCGGTTGGTCGATTGAAACAACATCGCGTGCAACAATCTCAGGTCTTGGATTGGCGGAATCGCAACGCCTGCGGTTGTCCATGAAAGCAAGTTGTTCGGCTCGCTGCCGGACGTGAACTGCATCGAAGGGTACCGAGTCGTGGCACCCACATGCGACGCGGCGCGTTGGTCGACGGTTACATTCTGTTCGCGGAATCCCTTCGAGTTTTTTGACAAGATTCCTGAAAGAAACGCGTGAACACCCTGGTGTCCGCCGACGCCGTTAGCGCCGTGGTCTAGCTGGGACAGCACTGTGAATTTGTTGCGGTGGTGTTCTAGCGGTTTCAGCAGTTCCGGCATTGTGTAGTTGTGGCCGGACTCTTTGGGAAAGAACAGTTGCGGAACAAATCCAAAGGTTGTGCCGATGCAAACCATCCTCATCGGAACCTGGTTTGCGTCGGGACTATTCGCCATCGCATTGAGATGCGGCAAGGCGAGCACCGAGCCACCGGCACCGCGCAAAAGGGTTCTTCGCTGGATATGGTTCATCGGTTTTCCTGCACGTTCAACGCTTTGCGGGACCTCGTCACCGCTCCGATTCGAAGATGCGAAACTCGGCCGCGTGCAACCGATGCCGCGTCCGAAAATCTTAGTCGCAGCCTGTCAGTCGGATCGCGTTGTGGTGACTGTATGTAGGCGGGATTGGGAAAGCAAAAAATGATAAAGACGGCTTGGTCATTATCCTTATTCACCAACAGAAACTCTACAGGGGAATATCACGATTAACGATGGTGACAACAAGAAACTTGCGAAAACAAGAAAATCCTCGATCGCTAAAAGGTCTGGCGGGTTGATCTGAATCTGCTTGTGCCTTGCGGAATCAATGACACAGCTTTGCACTGCTAGCGGATCGGGCGTTCTGCTGCGAGAATCCGGCTTGTTTTTAATCGATCGGCGGGTTGATTGCGATCGATATTGAGCCATACACAGCTTGCCCTTCGGGGAAATTGCCGGATGACCATACGCATTACCAAAGCGAACGTGCTTGACTTACGTGTTCCGACCTCGGATCAAATGTTGGGGTCCGATCCGTTTCACAAAGAACCGGACTATTCGTCCGCGATTTTGCACCTGGAAACCGATTCGGGACTCCGCGGTGTGTCGGTGGTTTTTACCGTCGGCGCCGGCACGGACTGGATTTGTTATGGCATTCGTGATTTATGCCAACTGGTGGTCGGAACAAGCCTGGATGATTTTTCTGCCGCACCGTTCAATTTGTATCGTCGGTTGATCGACCATCATCAACTCCGTTGGCTGCACGACGGCGTCTTTCGTATGGCTGCCGGCGCAATTCTTAATGCGATGTGGGACTTGTGGGCCAAGTCGCAGGGAAAGCCACTCTGGAAATTGCTGGTCGACCTGGAACCGGAATTTGTCGCCGATTGTATTGACTGGCGGAACATCAGCGATGCGTTGACGCGTGACGAAGCGGTTGAACTGCTCAAGGCACGACGTAACAACGTACCTCAGCGTGAATCCGAAATGGCCGAACTTGGTCCCAAGGCTTATTGCACGGCGGGTTGGTTGGGGCTCAGCGATGAAGAAATTTTGGCGACGATTCAAAAGCTGCAAGCGGAAGGATTCGATTCGTTCAAATTAAAAGTGGGCCGTGATTCGGCCCAGGACGTTCAGAGGATTCGCTTCATGCGCCAGGCGATCGGGCCGGACTGCAATTTGATGGTTGATGCGAATCAATACTGGGGAATCGACGAAGCGAAACGACACATCGAAAAATACCGTCCGTTTGGACTGAAATGGATTGAAGAACCGATTGCCCGCGACGACGTGTTGGGATACGTCGAACTCGCGAACACGTTTGCCGATGCGGACTTTGATTTTGCGTGCGGTGAACAAGCGGCATCACCGGTGATTTTCAAACAGTTGCTCAAAAGCGGCGCAATTAAGTATTGCCAGATCGATGCCGTCCGCGTCGCCGGTGTTAATGATGTGATGGCGATTATTTTGATGGCCGCAAAGTACGGCGTGCCTGTTTGTCCGCACGGCGGCGGGATCGCGTTGTGCAACATGATTCAGCACTACGGCATGTGGGATCAAATCGCGGTCGCAGGACATTCTGATACCCAGTTGGTGGAATACATTGACTTTCTGCAAGAAGCGGTCGAGCATCCCGTGCGAACCCAAGAGGGTCACTACGCCACGCCGACCTCGCCGGGTTGGGGACTCGAGTTTTTACCTGAATTCTTAGTGCAGCACTGCTTTCCCGAGGGCGATGTGTGGAAAGACCGTGATCCACGCAAGAAAGGGACGGCCTTTGAAGCGGCCGATGATCGATAGCTTCATTTCATTCAGACGCACAATTCGGAATGGACGTGGGCTCCGTCACGGACTCGCCGATCACACGCGAGTGGTCCCCGGACCGATGGACGCATTAGTCGCAGACTCAAAACAGAGGGGCTCAAGTTTGATCGGCGAGCACGGTTGCGGTCCCAGCGGTTGATCCGGTTGATGAAGCGGACCGCATTTCGTTTGCGAATTGCGATCGAAACTTCCCTGGTCGAAACGGCAGTGGTCGATTATCGAGCAGATGTTCGACGCGACTGGCCCGCAAATTCTCGATGGCAATTGACCGCCTTCGGTTACATGAATGATTTCGAGGCGGTTAATGAGGGTTACACCTCCTCTTGCCAGAAAGATGCATGGACGTTCGAGAAAAATTAGCCATTTTGGCCGATGCTGCGAAGTATGACGCCTCGTGTGCCAGCAGCGGATCCAAGAAGACTCGCCCGGGCAGCCAAATCGGCAGCACCGAAGGAATGGGCATCTGTCACAGCTATACGCCCGATGGGCGGTGTGTGTCGCTACTGAAAGTTCTATTGACCAATTACTGCATCTACGATTGCCAGTACTGCGTCAATCGCGTGTCCAGCGACACACCGCGGGCTCGTTTCACCGTTGACGAAGTCGTCTCGTTGACGATGGAGTTCTACAAACGCAATTACATCGAAGGTCTGTTTCTCAGCTCTGGAATCATCCAAAATTCCGACTACACAATGGAGCAGATGATCTCCGTTGCGAAGCAGTTGCGCACCGGCGAGTGCTATGGCGGGTACATCCATTTGAAGACGATCCCCAATGCTTCACAGGCATTGATCGAAGAAGCGGGACGGTGGGCGGATCGTCTAAGTGTCAACATCGAATTGCCAACCGAAAGTGATCTGTATCAGCTCGCGCCGGAGAAAAAGAAGCCTCAGATTGTTGCGGCGATGGGCGGCATTCGTGAAAAGATCGACGAAACCAAGCAAGACGAAAAGGCGGGGTTCAAGCCAGCCCGATTCGCCCCCGCCGGTCAGAGCACTCAGATGATTGTCGGTGCTACCGAGACGCCGGACGTGGATGTCCTGAAGACGGCTTCGGACTTGTACGCCGACCAGAAACTTCGCCGAGTGTATTACTCGGCCTACAGTCCGATACCTCACGCTGATGCGCGATTGCCAGGCCAGTCTCCGCCGCTGATTCGCGAGCACCGTTTGTATCAGGCCGATTGGCTCATGCGATTCTATGGCTTCAAGGCCGACGAAATTGTTGCCGATCATGACCGCAATTTGTCGCTCGACGTGGATCCAAAGCTTGCTTGGGCATTGGCGAATCGGCACTTTTTTCCCATCGATGTGAACCGAGCCAGTTACGAAGAGTTGCTTCGCGTGCCAGGCATCGGGGTTCGCAACGTGAAACGTATTCTTTCAATACGCAAACATCGCTGCTTGCGATCAGCGGATCTGCGAAAGCTGCGAGTGGCTTGGAATCGCGCCAAATTGTTCGTGTTGACCGCGGATCATAATCCCGGTGTCAAAGATTTGGATTCTTTGGACTTGAAAACAAAAGTAACGACCAAAGACACACAGCTATTGTTGTTCGATGCGGCAGGTTCCGCACGAAGTGGCGAAGTTTGACTTTCCGTCGCACTTCTGTGTCGCGTTTTAATGCACGCTCGCATTCATTCAGATGATGATCTGCGTTCGCCGATGAAATATAAGCAGGTCAATCCAGCACCATGAAACAATTTTTGTCGATCAATACGTTCGAGCAGTGGCGGGCCGAAGCGCGAAAGTTGCTCACCGCTGGTATCGAACCGTCTGAAGTGCATTTTTCCACCAGTGATGATCAGCCATCTCTTTTCGGCAGCAAAGATGACGGCACGCAGCATCCAGGGTCCACTGTCAGTGTCCCGAAGTCGTTTATCGAAACGGCGCGCACTGTCGCATGTCACCAAAGTTTGGGCCGCTGGGAATTGCTGTATCGATTGTTGTGGCGACTGACGCACGGCGAGCCTGCGTTGCTGGAAATCGTTAGCGACGACGATGTGCACCAGTTGCAGCAAATGGAGAAAGCGGTACGGCGCGATGTGCATAAGATGAAAGCGTTTGTTCGTTTTCGCAGGATCGCGTCGGCTGCGGATGAGACCTATGTTGCTTGGCACCATCCGGATCACCGCATCGTCAGATTGGCCGCTCCGTTTTTTGCGAGGCGATTCAAGGCGATGCATTGGTCGATTTTCACGCCCCATGAATCGGTCGTTTGGGATCAGCAATCACTCCGTTACGGTGATGGGGTGCCGGCGAGCGCTGTCGCGGAAAATGATTCACTGGAAACGCTGTGGAAGACCTACTACGCGTCAATCTTTAATCCCGCTCGCGTGAAGGTCGCCACGATGAAACGAGAGATGCCGGTGCGACATTGGCGCACCCTTCCCGAAGCATCCATCATCACCGATTTGCTAAATGAGGCTCCTCAACGAGTGGCCGATATGATTGAGAAAAACGAAGGCTTCGCGGACACGGCGACGAAATTCATGCCGGCACAGGCAGACTTGGTTTCACTTGAATCAGCCGCGCAGTGCTGCACCGCTTGTGACTTGCACCAATTTGCAACGCAGATGGTATTCGGCGAAGGTCCGGCGGATGCGAGTCTGGTCTTGGTCGGCGAACAGCCCGGCGATCGCGAAGACATCCATGGCAAGCCGTTCGTCGGACCCGCGGGTGAATTGCTGAACCAGGTGCTCGTTGATGCCGGAATTCGGCGTGAGGAAGTTTACGTCACGAATGTGGTCAAGCACTTTAAGTTCACCGAGCGAGGGAAGCGACGCTTGCACAAAAAGCCAGACTCACGAGAGATCTTTGCGTGTCGTCCCTGGTTGGAAGCCGAGATTGCCGCGATTCGACCTCGAACGCTCGTCTGCCTTGGCGCGACACCGGCACAGGCGTTGCTGGGGCGAGACTTTCGAATCACGCAAGGTCGCGGACACATGCAGGTGTCGGATTGGTGTGACCGGACGATCGCGACTTGGCATCCGGCTGCCATTTTGAGGATGCCGGATCTTGCCCGTAAGGATCAGATGCGGCAACAACTGCTCGAGGACTTGGCAACCGCCAATGCTTAAGTGGTCCAGGGTTTGCACATCCGTGCCTTTCTTTCATCCTCGTTTTTTTGCTGCATGTGACTACATCGATTCTCGAAATAACTGACCGCGGGCTTTATTGCAGTGCGGGTGACTTTTACGTCGATCCTCGTGTCCCTGTTGATCGCGCGGTGGTGACTCATGCGCATACCGACCACGCTCGTTGGGGTTGCCGTCGTTACCTGGCCGCGCGGCGCAGCGAGCATTTGTTAAAGATGAGGATGAATGACGATGCCGAGTTTGAATTCTTAGCGTATGGCGAATCGGTTCGAATTGGCGGAGTCGATGTCAGTTTTCATCCGGCCGGTCACATGCTCGGATCGTCCCAGGTGCGGCTAGAACATCGCGGGCAAATTGCGGTCGTTACTGGTGACTATAAACTCGGCAGCGATCCGACCTGTCACACATGGCAACCGGTTGATTGTCACCTGCTGGTAACTGAATCAACTTTTGGGTTGCCCGTCTATCGCTGGGCACCCGAGCAAACGACCGTCGACGAAATCAACGATTGGTGGCGCACAAACGCTGATGAAGGAAAGTGCTGTGTGTTGTATGGGTATGCGGTTGGAAAGAGCCAGCGAATGTTGTCAGGTCTTGATCCGACGATCGGCCCCATCTACACCCACGGTGCGGTCGAGAAAGGTAACGAGGCTTACCGCAAAACCGGAGTCGAGCTTCCGGAAACCACTTACGTCGGATCGATCGAAGGGAAACATGATTTCGCGCGAGGCATGGTCGTCGCAGTCCCAAGCGCCAACGGGACTCCTTGGCTGCGCCGCTTTGATCGGGTCAGCACCGCGATGGCTAGCGGGTGGATGGCCGTGCGCGGTGCGAGGCGTCGTCGCGCCGTCGATCGCGGTTTTGTTGTCAGCGATCATGTCGATTGGCCCTCGCTGCTCAAAGCCGTAGAGCTTTGCGACCCCGACACGGTGTGGGTGACACACGGCTATTCCGCCGTGGTGGCGAGGTATCTGCAGCAATCCGGTCGCGACGCAGAGGCAATCGACTCACGCGGTCGCAGTGAAAACGATGAGGACTCGGCACAGCTTGATGCCTTTCAATCCGACGAAATTCAGACCGGCACAGGTCAAGCTGACACAGGTCAAGCAAATGCAGATCCGCGAGAGGCTGTGAAGTCAGACGATGTGGATGCGGGCGTTAGGAAAGGAGACCACGCATGATTCGATTCGCAGAACTCTATCATGCGCTTGACGCGACCACGAAGACCAACGAGAAGATCGCGGCCATGTCGACCTATTTCGCAGACGCGCCGCCGCTCGATGCGGCGTGGGCAATCTATTTCCTGTGCGGCAACAAACTTCGTCGCCTTGTCCCGACCAAGTTATTGCGTCAATGGGCGGCCGAAGAAGCCGAGATACCAGCGTGGCTTTTCGATGAGTCCTATCATGCGGTCGGTGATCTTGCCGAAACACTCTCATTGGTCGTGCCACCGGGCGAAATCAGGAGTGACGACTCGCTTAGTCATTGGGTCAACCAGCGTCTGCTTCCGCTACGACCCCTGGACGAATCAGAGCAGCGACGTCGCGTGCTCGAAATCTGGGGCGAGACTTCCACCAAGCTTCGGTTCGTGATCATGAAATTGATCACCGGTGCGTTTCGAGTGGGTGTTAGCCGGCGATTGGTAACGCGCGCGATCTCGCAGCAATCAGGCGTGTCCGCCGATGTGATTTCGCATCGCTTGATGGGCAATTGGGAACCATCGGAAACCTTTTTTCACCGTCTGGTCGATACCGATGTGCAAGACACACTGGTCAGCCAACCCTATCCGTTCTGTTTGGCTCATGTGATCAGTACCGAAGCGGGGCCACAGGCGATCGGTGATGCCAGTCAGTTCGTTGCGGAATGGAAATGGGACGGCATTCGCGGTCAACTGATTCGGCGTTCCGGACAGACCTTTATTTGGTCGCGGGGCGAGGAACTGATGGAAAAGCGTTGGCCGGAAATCGAATCTGCGGCTGAGAGTCTGCCTGATGGGACGGTCCTTGATGGCGAAATCTTAGCGGCCGAACCCGACGGTAAGGTGTTGCCGTTTAGCCAGTTGCAACGCAGGATTGGACGAAAGACAGTTGGCAAGAAACTATTGACCGAAGTCCCCGTCGTCTTTCACGCCTTTGATCTGCTCGAGCGTCACGGCGTCGATCTTCGCGAACAGCCGTTTACGTCGAGACGTCGCGAGTTGGAACAATTGCTCGACACCTGCGACCATCCCAACATGAAAATGACGAATCTGATTGCCGGCGATTCGTGGGAAGATTGGGGCATTGTGCGGGAATCCAGCCGCGACATGAACGCAGAGGGATTGATGTTGAAACGTTGTGACGCGCCGTACGATGTCGGACGTGTTCGCGGGACTTGGTGGAAATGGAAGGTCAAGCCGTACACGATCGATGCGGTTTTGATTTACGCACAAAAAGGGCACGGCAAGCGCGCCAGCCTGTTCACCGATTATACGTTTGCGCTATGGGATGGCGATCAATTGGTTCCCTTTGCCAGGGCATATAGTGGCTTGGATGATAAGGAAATACGTCGAGTCGATCGTTTCGTGCGTCAGAACACGAAAGACACTTTTGGTCCCGTCCGCAGCGTCACGCCGACGTTGGTGATGGAATTGGCATTCGAAGGACTGCAGCGGTCCAAACGGCATAAGAGCGGCGTCGCAACGCGTTTCCCCAGAATCTTGCGTTGGCGTCATGACAAGCGTCCACAGGACGCGAATCGGCTCGGCGAGTTGCTGGAAATGCTGAACGACGAATCACCGTCCTAGTCGTCCACTCGTTGTCGTCTCTCATGGCCTGACGTGGGGCAGCCAGAGTTGGGTCAGCAAGCGTATTGTTCCAAAGCGATGCACAAACGGTATCTATGCACAAACGTTCGGTCGAAACGCCCGCGAAAACGGTGGATCGCTATTTTGAATCGATCGGTTGGAAACCGTTTCGCTTTCAACGCTCGGTGTGGCGTTCTTACCAGGACGGGTACAGCGGACTGATCCACTCGGCGACCGGAACCGGTAAAACGCTGGCGGCGTGGATGGGGCCCTTGTTGCGGTGGATGAAACAGAACCCGGATCGCGCCCGATGGAACCCGAAACGGCCGCCGCCGGCGCGAGTGATTTGGGTAACACCTTTGCGTGCGCTCGCGGGGGATACCGAGGCGTCGCTGCGCGGCCCCATCGATGCAATGCAATTGCCTTGGCAATTGGAATCGCGTACCGGCGACAGTAAAGCCAGCGCAAAGGCGCGGCAAATGAAGCGGCTTCCGACGGCACTTGTGACCACGCCGGAAAGCCTGTCGCTGATGTTGACGCACGAACGACTCTTGCCACAGCTATCCGGAATCGAAGCCGTCATTGTCGACGAGTGGCACGAATTGCTGGGTACAAAGCGGGGAATCCAGACGGAGTTGGCTTTGTCGCGGCTACGGAAACTCAATCCGAAGCTCCGCACTTGGGGCGTGTCCGCCACCTTGGGTAACCTGGATCAAGCGAAAGAGGCGTTGGTCGGCGTCGATCCGGCCGGCCCGGTTCGGATCGTCCAAGGTTACAAGAAGAAACGCATCAAATTGGAATCGCTGATTCCGGCTCGAATCGATCGGTTCCCTTGGTCCGGACACATTGGCACCAAGATGGTTCCGCAAGTCGCCGAACGCCTAGAGACCGTCAAGAGTGCTTTGGTCTTTGCCAACACGCGTTCGCAAACGGAACTTTGGTACCAACATCTCCTGCGCCGCCGCCCCGATTGGGCGGGGCAAATCGCACTGCATCATGGTTCGCTTGATACGTCCGTGCGTCGCTGGGTTGAAGACGGTCTGCGCGATGGTTCGCTGCGAGCGGTGGTTTGCACCAGCAGCCTTGATTTAGGAGTCGACTTTACCGCGGTCGATTTGGTGCTGCAAATCGGCAGCCCCAAAGGTGCCGCGCGGCTTCTGCAACGTGCCGGACGCAGTGGACATCAACCCGATGCCGAAAGTCGGCTTGCCTTCGTGCCAACCAATGCCATCGAGCTGATCGAGTTGGCTGCGGCTCAAGATGCGATTCGTAAAGGGCACCTGGAGGCCCGGCCGATGCTCGACAAGCCGCTGGATGTGCTTGCTCAACACGTGGTGACCGTCGCAATCGGTGGAGGATTTCGGTCCGATGAATTGCTCGCAGAAATCCGCACCAGCCGGGCCTACGAATCACTGACCGACGCTGAGTGGCAGTGGGTTTTGGACTTTGTGGTCCATGGTGGCAGCTCGCTAACGGCGTATCCAGATTTCCACCGTGTCGAAAGGGACGGTGATCGTTATGTGGTGACGCAGCGGCGGACGACCACCATGCACCGCATGAATATCGGCACGATCGTCTCTGATGCCTCGATCAGGGTGAAATATTTGAAAGGGCAAACGCTCGGCAGCGTCGAAGAAAGCTTTTTATCCAAGCTGAAACCCGAAGACAGATTTCTATTTGCCGGAAAGCTGGTGTCGCTCGTTCGTGTGAAAGACAACGTAGCCTACGTCAAGCGTGCGAAGGGGCAACCCGATTCGGTGCCGCGTTGGATGGGCGGACGAATGCCTCTGTCCACCGAACTGAGTGCGGAACTGCGACAAAAGCTGGAACAGGCTGCCGATGGTCAATTGGTGGGACGCGAGATGAAATCGCTGAAAGGCCTGTTCGAGATTCAAACTCGGTGGAGCGCCTTGCCGCGGGCGAATCAATTGCTGATCGAGCGTATTCAGACTCGAGGTGGTCACCAACTATTCGTGTTTCCGTTCGAAGGACGTTTGGTACATGAAGGATTGGCCGCGCTATTGGCGTATCGACTCTCAAAGCTGCAAAAGACAACCTTTACCCTAGCGTGCAATGATTACGGCATCGTTCTACAGTCACCGCATCGCATCGATTTGGACAAAGCGATTGCAGACAAGGTCTTAGCGACGGAAAACCTGGTCGACGACATTTTGAACAGTATGAACTCGACAGAAATGGCCAAGCGTCAGTTTCGACAAATCGCGAGAGTCGCGGGGCTGATTCATCCGGGATATCCAGGTCGCCGGAAGAGTTCAACTCATGTGCAAGCGAGTAGTAATCTCTTTTTCGACGTCTTTCAGGAATACGATCCAGAGAATCTATTGCTAGAACAAGCTCGACGGGAAGTGCTCGAGTTTCAATTGGAGTCTTCGCGGTTGTTCACGGCACTTGACCGGATCGAGCGGAGTGAGATTCTATTAAAAGACCCACCGAAGGTAACGCCGTTGGCATTTCCGTTGTTAGTCGACAAGCTGCGAGAACGGATCAGCAGCGAAACGCTTGCCGATCGGATCGCCAGAATGCAACAGCAACTCGAAAGTGCTGCGGATCGAAAATGATTCAACCATCGTAAGGCTCTGCAGGCCAATCTGAACGGTTGAGATGAGCGGCTTGTGGACGCGAATTTGTTCAGCGTCCATGGAAAAATACAGAACGCGATTTCGTCGCGGCAAGGAAATATTTGAGTTATGGCGGGCTGTGCAGAAGTCAATTTGAACGGAATCGACCTACGGATGCATCCTCAAGGCGGTGTGGACTGGCCGTCGGAAAAGACTCTCTTCGTTGCTGATACGCATTTTGGAAAAGAGGCGACGTTTCGGCGCCATGGGATACCCGTTCCCGTCGGCAGCACCTATTCGACGCTTTCGGTGATCACGTCACTGATTCGCGCGACCGCCGCGAGTCGGCTTGTGATCCTCGGTGACATGTTTCACGCCCGGTCGTCTTTGTCAGACGACGTGGTCACCAGTCTGGATGAGTTTTTCGCGGTTCACGATGGCCTTGCCGTCACCTTAGTGCGTGGGAATCATGACGCGCATGTTGGACAGCTGCCCGAAAAATGGCCGATTCAAGTCGTCGATCCCTATCAGCGAATCGGAAATGTCGTGCTGACGCATCACCCACAGCCGCTTCCTGCGACTGCGTCGCTGTTGCTATGCGGACATTTGCATCCGTCCGTTCGTATCGGCGAATCCATCGGCAAGTTGCGGTGTTTTTACTACCACGCTGGTATGTTGGTGTTGCCAGCGATCGGCCGGTTCACTGGATCCCACGTTGTTAATGTAAAAGTCGGCGACCGAATTTGGGCGATCGCCGATGATGAAGTAATTTCGGTTCCGACCGTCGCGCCGATGCAAGCCCCTTCTTAAAGTCGAATGCTCGACGATTTGTCGGTGATTTAGGAACTCGAATCCCCTGCGGTTAGGCTTCTTGAGCTTGCAGCATCCACAGGTGCTTTTCGAGTGGTCCCGAAATCGCGATCAGCATGTCTTCACTGATCGGATCCAAGTCGCCGAGTTTGTCAATCGCGGCACGCAACGAATCAATCGTTGTTTTGACCGCATCTGCGATGTGACCGATCGTTTCGTCGACGCGTACAAAATCGTTTGGATAGGATTCTAGTTCGCTTGATTCTGCCACGGTGGATGCACGTCCGTCCGCCGCGATACCGAGCGTTACGATTCGCTCGGCGACTTCGTCGCTTGCACCGCGAACAGTTTCGATGATCTCATCCAGCTGCAGGTGTATGCTGCGGAAGTTCGGGCCAACAACGTTCCAGTGAGCCTGTTTCATCGTCAATGCCAAGTCGATCAGGTTGGTCAGGTTCTCTTGCAAGAGTGCCGTCACCTTTTCATTCTTTTCGTTTTCCAAAACGTCACGCTTGAATTGTGTCTTCGTTGCAGTAGCCATTGATCATTCTCCTCACGGGGTCAATATAAAACTTGTTAATTGTCTAGGTTTGGTTTCGATACGTCAGTCGAATCGCATGCCCGTAAGCATTCAACGATACGATCTATTTTTTGGTTACGCTCACGGGTCGCAATTTCATGCTCGCCGCGACACTACATCAATCGCGATCAGGCGTCGCTAAGTTCGCTTTCACTCTTGAGCACTTGATCACCATCCTCTTGTTCCACTAGATAGGCGGGTTCATCATCGCTGGCGTTTCGCGTCACTTCACTGCCCTTGATCGTCTTTGTCACCTTTTCTTTGAATGACTCTTTGATCTGCCCAGTCGCCGTACCGCTGCCGTAATTCCACTGAACATACTGATTTACTTGAAATTTTTGCGACACGCTTGATGCTCCCGTTTTATCCTGAAAAGACTTTCAAAATACTCGTTTGGTTGACTGGGCCGCCCAGGACGTGGCGACCTACAATCAAAATAGCGAAGCAAAAAGTAGGCCAATGTGCCGGCGTTTAAGCCTTGAATTTGCTTTAAGAATTATCGCACCAAGCACGATCAAACGTTGGCAGTTGGCGGGATGGCGCCTGAGGAACTAATTACTCCGCGATAGGACGCGCTAAGCACGCGAGTGCTATAGGTGCAGCTGAACATCGCGCTGCACCGGCGCGTAAATCATTTGGCAATACTTCTCGGCGGCCTCGTCGCGGTCCATCAGTTCCGACCCGATCGATACATAGCCGTCACGTCGGCTGCGCCTTTCGCGGACGTAGAAAGTGACGACGACTTGCGGCGCCTGTTTCTGCAGACGGTGCAAAATTCGATAGATCACTCGCCGGATCAGACTAGGTTTCGGGGTGGCGAGTTCACGCAGATAAACCACCTGATCGGGTAGTTCCTTTCCGCGGTTTAACTCGGCACCATCAATCGGACCTCCAAAGAATTGCAATTTGACTCGACGTCTTGTGGACATCACTCCCCCCTCGTGTGTCACGGTAATATTCACTCGCTGGGAGTGATCAACGGATCGAAATCAATCGACATGGATGCAATTCGTTGCAAGTTGTGGGCCAAAGGTTCGCAAACGCTCGATCGTCGTCGTTTGGATACCTCAGAGTGGTCGGTTTTGATCCGTCCGATGCGATCAGAGATCAATTTGAATATCGTGTTCCGTCGAGCAGAAACGAGAAAAGGCCAGGACAGCAAGACTGTCTTGGCCTTTCCCTTTTACGTCCGCGGTGCGTCCCACGTTCTAAGCCGTGCGTCCCACGTTCTATAGTGAGTTCTGGTCTGCAACCAAGATAACGCGGTCACCAATTTTGACCGGTACGCCGGTCACCGAGACCTTTTTTCCTTCCTTGATCCCTTCAACGCTGTCGGGTTGCCCCATATCGACAGTCATCATTTTGCCATTTTCCGTTTCCAGTTTCGCGACAACATGTTCCTGACCTCGGACAGTCGCCTTTCGGGTCGACTTGATGGTCCCTTCATATTGACGGCCAAAGCGTTCCACGTTTCGCTGTTCACCGTCTTGTTCGATGGTTGTTGCGACCAAGACATCTTTGTTGCCGGCTTTGACGACCGGCCCCATCGCTGTGAGCTGGTCGCCTTTAAAGATTTGCAACGTCGAGCTTGATTGCCCAAGATCGACCCACATGTCTTTACCGTCATCGGCCTTCACATGCACTAACAGACTCGCTCGCCCAAACCGCGTGACCATTTTGGTTTCCTCGGCGGTCCCTGAAATCTTCTCAGCCTTCCCGCTCAGCCCTTTTTGTGCACTTTGGGCGACGTTTCGGCTGTTAACATCTCTGCGATCGGTCGTGGAAAGTTCGCTGTACTTGTAATCTTCGTAGATCCCGTCGTTATTTTCATCGCGGTAATACGCGTAGCCTTCGTACAGATTGTCGCCGTCGGCGTCGTAAAAGCGGCTATACGCTTCGTAATTTCCATCCTTGTTATTGTCGTAAAATCGATGGTATCCGTCGTCGTAGTCGCGGCCGTAAAACGTTTCGGCATCCTCGACTGCGACGTCACTGTCCTGGTCGAAACTACTTTGAGCGTCTTCTCTCGAAAATTTTTCGTCGTCCCAGCGGCCTAGTGCCTCGTCGGTCGGGTTGTAGTCATTTCCGTCAAACCACTCCGAGATGTCGTACCACGCGTCATCCTCGTACTTATTACCTAAGTCCTCGGGTTCGGTGGCGGTCGCGATAGGAGATAACATCAGTACGGGGGTAAGCAACGCGAGCATCGGTACAGCTCGTGATACGCTTGGCTTGCGGCGGAAGATACATCTCATGGGTCGGTCCTCAGTTATCGAATACGTCTTGTCATGTCGCGAGTACGAACGTTCGACTCGCCTTGCGTATCGCAACTGAAATGCAACTGATGTGCCCAAACCTGGTGAACGATCGATATTGACGACGTCGGACCGCTCTAATTTCCCCAAGTTAGCGGGTCGTTGAACAAGAGCTGGCAGACTGCGCGACTGCGCACCCGATTGGTCACATGCTGACAATCCGGACCATCGTGCCGCAGTATGCGAGACGCAGTGGCGTCGTCGGTACCCGGCCGAAGCCGCCCATCTCAACGATGTCGAGCCTGGGACCGATGTTCCGTGTTGGAACTCGCAACGCATAAGCTGACACCGTCTCGCGACGGTTCGGTCTAATTAAATCGGTCTAACTAAGCTTTCGATAGACCTCGGTTGATGCGCGGCGTGATGCGATACGGGCTGTGCCCACGATCGCGCCAGAGACAGCGCCCCAAATCAGTGCTTCTTTCCAGCTGACGGTATAGGAAGCTGTGTTCTTTGGCGGATCGCGGTCAAGCGTTCGGCGCCAGCTCGCTTCTAATATCTCACGAGCCACGAATGTAGCGGCGATCGCAGTAACGAACGCCAGCGCCGATTCTTTCTGACTGATCCCTGCGTTTCGCTCGTCGGGTTGATCAGATAACGAATCCGTGGCTGATGCGTGAACGCGCTGGGCAGCGTGTTTGAGTGAGTCAAGCATGAGGGACCTCAGGGTGTTGGTTGATTGGGTTAAAACTTTGTGCGGGCTGCTGAAAACGGTACGGCGATGAAAATTTGAAAAAGACATTCGCCAAGCCTGCGGTACAACGAGGTATGCAGCTACCATGCCAAGCCATGCGGCGGGCGAGCGACCAGCGTGATCGGCGACGAACCGACAAGGAATTATTTTCGCGCGATCGTCGATTCGTTTGTGCTGGATGATTGTGAGTTTGCGATTTGCGTGCGAGCATTGCATCAAACCACAAAGTCGCATCAAAACACAAATACGAACGCACAGTCGTTTCAAGCTTCACCATTTGCAATGCCACCATCGATGTCTGAGCCAACCGCGATGAATGAAATGACAGATATCTATCAAGCGATTGCGTGGATGACGGCCGTTTCGCTGGCGGCTGGTTTCATGACGGGTTGCGTTGCCTATCGTCGCAAGGGACAGCAGATTGTTCTTTGCCTCTCGCTCAGTGTCGTGGCGGCGGTTTACTTTCAGCTTTACGGTTCGGGTCAGCTTTTCTGGGCCCGGTTCATTCCCAATTCGGCCACGATCATCTATTCCAATTTCGCTGCGGTCTTTGCTGCTCTCGCGACAGGTTGGGCGTTGCGATTGCCCGATACGCCGAAGTGGCGGCGATACAGCCTTGGCTTTCTCTTAGCGTGCATGACGGCCGCCGCGATTTTGTGGCCGTTGCTATCGATCGGACTTCGCCCACCGCCAAATGGTGGTGATGACTGGAATGCAGGGGTCGCGATACAGACGTCCTGGGCGACGTGCAGCCCTGCCGCCGTCGCAACTCTGCTGCATCACGAAGGCATTGATGTCAGCGAAGCGGAAATGATTCCTTTGTGCTTGTCTGATTCCAGTGGGACGCCGACTCTCGGGCTCTATCGTGCTGTCAAGCTGGTGGCTGACCGAGAGAATCGTTCCGTGACGATCGTTACCGGTGACACGGAGCAATTACTTTCCGAAAACGACTGGCCGGTGTTGCTTGCGGTAGAGCTTCCGTTTGGTGTCGCAGACCGTCGGTACGCGGACCAATGGGGTTGGATCCCCGGGATGGGACATTCCGTCGTCGCGCTTGGTCGAGATTCAAAGGGCCGAATCTTGATCGGCGACCCATCGGTGGGCTTAGAGTTCTGGACCCCGGCCGATCTCGAATTGCTATGGCATGGAAACGGTTTGCGAATCGATTGAGGTTCGTGGTCGTTCGAAAACAGGCACCGTCACAGTCACAGTACGTTCCGAGGCGTCACGGCCGCATCGGTTCATCAACTCGGTTCGATGGCGGGTTGCATCGGCATCAACGTTGGCGCCGGTGAGGTTGGCGACAACATCATCCAGGCGTGGCTGGATCCGTCCGTCGACGTCGTGCGCTTAACAGCACGACTTAGACGACGCCTCGGCAACCGGGCCCTGAATTGAACATGCGCGATCACTGATTTGAATCGCGCCGATCACGAGACCGCAGTTTATTCTTGGGAATCCCGCGGTTGCATGTCGATCTTATTCATCGAGTCACCGCCTGCTTCACCGTGTGACCTGTTTGCACCATCGGAAAAATCACGACGCACCTTTTCAGGATCAGCTGTACCGAGATGTCCTGCTGGGAAGTGGATCCCATGCACAGTTTGGATGCTGATAAATTGGGCATTGCTGTTCAAGATAGACACGTTTCTTCTCACAACGATCGAGTATCTGCCGTTAAGTCCTCAAACGGCTTCTGTTGGAGTTAACCGCAAACATTGGGCCAATCCATTTCGGATTGCGTTTTGGGAATTGGATTGCGTTTTAAGAATTATCGTCCGCCACATCGCTGTTGTTCCGCAACACAGCTCATGTGGTGTCAACGCATTACTCATGCCATGCCCAACCGCTGCCGGACGCTGGTCATCCGAGTTGGTCGCCATTCGACCGGTGATCAGGCTTGGCGGCGCAGACTAAGTCGGCAAATCCCAGTTGCGCTTGCCGGTATCGTTCCATTTCATACGCGATTTAAGTCTGTCGCATCTCTGTGATCCGAACGTGAACTGAAAAGAACTCCGTGATTCGCGTGGTTTTCATGTCGGGCACACCAATTGCTATGTCCGCATGAACAATCTCATTCAAAACCAACCACGAACAATTTCGAGTTCTCAACACAATGAGCGTTTCAAGCACTCTAGCGATCAGCGGCTTATGCAACAGCAGCTTAGGCAATAACGCAGTTTCAAACGGATGCGTTGGTTCGGCCAACGACAATGGCGACCTCGCATGCAATCCCGAAGGAATGGGGCCCATCTTCCTTGATAAAGGAGTTGGATTTCGTGTCTGGGCGCCCCACGCGGATGCGGTCAGCGTGGTTGGCACCTTCAACGACTGGGACGAAAACGAAACTCCGATGCAACGTGAGGACAACGGACATTGGTTCGCAAGGGTTGACCATGCCAAGGTCGGCGACGAATACAAATATCGAATCCGACGCGGCGAAGACTCGTACGATCGAATCGATCCGCGTGTCCGAGAAGTCACGAATTCCGTCGGCGTCGGGCTCGTACACGAACCCGAATTTGATTGGTCCGGTGATGACTTCCGCATGCCCGCTTGGAACGAGTTGGTGATTTACGAATCGCATGTGGGCACCTTTCGCCGCCGCAATGATGATCAGGTGGGCGACTTTTCAGCGTTTCAGGAACGCTTTGATCACTTAAGGCGTCTGGGGGTCAACGCCATACAAATCATGCCGGTCGCCGAGTTCGCCGGAGATTATTCCTGGGGATACAACCCCGCGCATATTTATGCCGTCGAAAGCGCGTACGGTGGACCGCTGGCGATGAAGCAATTTGTAAAGGCGGCACACCAGGCCGGTTTCGCGGTCATTCTGGACGTGGTCTACAACCACTTTGGGCCTTCCGACTTGGACCTGTGGCGTTTCGATGGGTGGAGTGAGAACGACAAGGGTGGCATCTATTTCTACAACGACCACCGCAGCCAAACGCCTTGGGGCGATACGCGTCCTGACTACGGTCGCCAGGAGGTGCGGTCGTTCATTCGTGACAACGCAATGATGTGGATGCAAGACTACCACGTCGATGGCCTACGATATGACATGACTCTGTATATCCGATCGATCGACGGAAGCCCGCAGAACGAAATTCCAGAGGGTTGGGGGCTGACTCAATGGATCAATCGCGAAATACATGATTTTCGACCCGATGCGATCACGATCGCCGAAGACCTGCAAAATAATGACTATTTGACAAAGCCGGATCAGGAAGGCGGTGCGGGATTCTCGACTCAATGGGACGCCGGGTTCGTTCATCCGATCCGCGAAGTCTTGACCATCGCCGATGACCAACATCGTTCGATGGAAAAAGTGCGTGACGCGCTTTGTCATCACTACAACGGCGATGCATTTCAACGCGTCGTCTATACCGAATCGCACGATGAGGTGGCCAATGGAAAATCTCGCGTCCCTAGTGAAATTACCGAATGGGACGAACACAGTTGGTTTGCGCAAAAGCGTTCGACGTTAGGCGCGGCTTTGGTGCTGACCGCACCCGGGGTGCCCATGCTATTTCAAGGTCAGGAATTTCTTCAGGGCGGCTGGTTCGACGATGCCGACGAGCTGGATTGGGACAACGCGAAGGAGTTTCGCGGAATCACAAAGCTATATTCCGATTTAATTGAATTGCGACTCAATCGCGGCGGAACGACGAAAGGCTTGACCGGTCAACACATCGACGTCTTTCACATCAACGACCACGATAAAGTGGTCGCGTACTGTCGCCGTTATGACGAGGCCGGAAGCGATGATGATGTTGTCGTGGTGGCTAACTTTGCATTAGACGATCGCCACAACTATCGCGTCGGTTTCCCTGCGGCGGGGACGTGGAAACTGCGTCTCAACAGCGATGCAGAAATCTATAGCGATGTTTTCGACGATACATCCGCGACGGACATACGGACTGACGATATCGCCCACGACGGATTCGAAAGTTCGGCGGAATTGACGATTCCGGGATACTCGGTGCTTATCTTTTCCCGCGAGCAGCCAACCGATGGGAAGGAATAAGCAGATGAATCACAAACGTATTGCAGACGGCGTCCTTGACGCGATCGGGTCGACGCCGCTGCTGCGGCTTAGACGTTACCTGGACCGCGATGACGTGACACTCTTGGCGAAATGGGAGGCGATGAATCCCGGTGGCAGTGCTAAGGATCGGCCGGCTCATCAGATGATCAAGCACGCACTCGAAAACGGCGAGATTTCGCAAGGTACGACGATCATTGAATCATCGTCGGGCAACATGGGGATCGGGCTTGCGCAGGTATGCCGATACTATGGGCTTCGCCTCGTGTGCGTTGTCGATCCGCATGCACAAAAGCAGAACTTGGCGATCATGCGAGCTTTGGGCGCCGAGATTGATTTGGTAACCGAACCGGTTGACGGCAGCTATCTGGCCGCTCGACTTTCGCGGGTTTGCTATTTGTTAGAAAATTGTCCGGGCAGCTATTGGCCCAATCAATATGCGAACCCGCAAAATCCTCGAGCGCACAACGAAGGGACCATCCGAGAGATCGATGAATCACTCGATGGTGAAATCGACTATCTCTTTGTCGCCGTTAGCAGCACGGGAACAGCCGGCGGTTGCCAGGAATACCTTCGCCGACGCGGTCGGTCAACCAAAGTAATTGCCGTTGATGCGTGGGGCAGCGTTCTGTTTGGCGGTTCGCCTGGTCAACGGCGAATCCCGGGGCTTGGTGCAGGTCGAGAACCCAGCCTCGCACGAGGTCGAAGATTCGACGATGTACAGCGCGTCACCGATTTAGACTGTGTCATCGGTTGTCGCAGAATGGCGAGTCGGGAGGCATGTTTGGTCGGTGGCAGCGCCGGCGGTGTGTTAGAAGTCACTCGCCGCTTGCAAGATTCCCTGCGTGGAAAGACTTGCGTCGCTATCTTGCATGATTCAGGAACGCGGTATCTGGACACGGTGTTCAATGATGACTGGGTTCGTGCGGAATTGGGCGAGGTGTCGCCTCTGTTTGATGCAAAGTCTTCGTCCAATCAAGCATCGGAAGTAAATCAAGCATCGGAAGTACTTGTTTGATTGGATTTTTTTGAATTGGGCATCACCGTCGCCAACCTATTGCTATTCCGCGGTCGGCTAGCGAAACGCCGTCGTTTTGGCGAAGATTTATCTGGATCGGATCTACACCGCCTGGCCGGTGATCTCACCCGAATCCTAACACCAACTGTCAACTCGACTGTGCAACAAAAACGCATCGAAAAATTGCCAACGGAACAAAATGTCAACCAGTATCCCAGACGCTCAGACGGCAGACTCAATTTTGCGAGAGAAGTGTCGAGGCTTACAATCGCTCGATGCACGTTTGGAGGACTGGATGCAGCGGTGCATGTCCGACGGCGAGTTGTTCGAAAAAGTTCAAACGCTGGGTTCACCGTTGAATGTGCTGTCGGTCGCACCTTTTCAGCGTAACATCCGGAGGCTTGATGCAATCGCAACTGAACGTGATCTGGATTTTCGAGTCTATTTTGCCAGGAAGGCGAACAAGTGCCAGGAATTCATTCACGCCGCGCGTGATTCGAACGCTGGACTAGATACGGCGAGTCTTGCTGAGCTTGAACAATGTCTTCAAGCAGGCGTGTCACCGCAGCGACTGATTTGCACCGCCGCCGTGAAGGACCTCGAATTGCTTTCACGATGTGTGGAATCGGATGTCGTTGTCGCGGTCGACAACAATGATGAACTCGATCACATCGCAAGCGTTGCCGCCGCGTCAAACGTATCAGCAAAGATCGCATTGCGGATCAGTGGATTTCGACACAACGACCAGAAATTGCACTCACGATTCGGATTTGATATCGATCAATTGTTATCTGCCGCAAAGCGTTGCACTTCGATTCCGGTTTCGATCGTCGGCTTGCATTTCCACCTCGATGGCTACTGCGCACATCAACGTATTTCAGCGCTGCGACAACTTTTGCCAATCGTCGATGAACTTAGAGAACAGGGACAGCCCGTTGAATTCATTGACATGGGAGGTGGTTTCCCGATGTCTTATCTTTCGGATCCATCGCAGTGGGAACTGTTTTGGAAAGAACACGAATCCGCATTGTTGATGAATCGGGATCCTGTCACCTATCGGAATCACTCGCTGAGCAAAACTGTCGCGAACGGTCAAGTTGTGGGAAAGGCAAATTGTTATCCCTATTATCAAACCTTGACGAGTGAGAGCTGGTTGTCGTTGATACTTGATGCCGAGTATCCGCTGCCTCAAACGTTCGATGAGAAGCAAGCGACAAGCGGTGCCCTCGATGCGAATGAATCATCAATCGCAGATGCGCTGCGAGCACGATCGCTGCAGTTACGATGCGAACCGGGGCGATCGCTGTTGGACGGATGTGGGATCACGGTGGCGCGAATCGAGTTTCGTAAGCAGCATCCCGATGGATACTGGTTCATCGGTTTGTCGATGAATCGAACCCAATGTCGAACCGGCAGCGATGATTTCCTGGTCGACCCAATCTTGTTGCGCCATGACGCGGCGCCTCAGCAAGGTGAGCAAGAAATGTGCGGTTATTTGGTTGGTGCGTATTGCACAGAGTCAGAACTACTGACGTTGCGTCAATTGCGATTTCCAGCGGGTGTGCAAGTTGGCGATTTGGTCGTATTTCCCAATACGGCGGGATATTTGATGCATTTTCTTGAAAGCCGGTCGCATCAGTTCCCGCTTGCGGAAAACGTTTTTATCGAAGGCGCGTGAACGAGCGGCATGGGGCGATCGCACTGAAGGCTTGCCCGCAATGCTCGCAGGAAACTCGTCGATTTGTGGCACGTCATTCGCAACCTCAGAAGCTTTTGTATCGCTTTTCGAGACGACCCTTCGACGGAGATTCACATGCATCGAACACAACTAATCGCGCGTCTGTATTTGCTGCTCAGCCTGATCGTGGGATGGTTCGTCCTCGTTGGAAATGGTTGAAATGAATTCGCGATGAATCAAGGTCGACCAGGCCAAGCCAAAGCAGATCAAGTCAACGCGCAGGGCATTTCTTACTCGCTGGAATCGTAGACGATCGTTATCCCGTTTCGGCGATACGTTTTCACATGACACCCCTTTAAAGACCGAGGCGCTAAGAAAGTGGACAACAAAAACACAACGGGTGAGACCTCACTCAATCGAGTGAACTGTCCCGAGTGCGACAAGCGAGTCGATGACCGGGCGGTTGCTTGCCCGAATTGCGGCGCCAAGATTTACGTCGAGCACCCCGGTGGCATCACACCGACGCGGCATCGCCCGGAAAGCGGTGCGGGAACAGCCGAATAAGTCGCCTACGACTTGGAACTTCGTTGCCGGTGAATTGATACGCTTGTCGCAGGGCGGGTAGGTCGTCGAACTCGATCGTCGAACTCTCATAGGGGACGGACGCTGCATCTGAGCGGCTAAACGCTGCCCGAAATCCGCGGGCTTGTTAGTCTCGATCGCCCAAATAGTCTTCGACGTACAGCATGCGAGTCATCGTCTTTGCGGCCGCAAGTATGGGCGAGGCGACGGCCGCGCCAATGAAACCAAAGATCACGCCCATGATGGCTTGAAAGGCGATCAATAGCGCAGGCGGCAGCGACACCTGTTGTTGCTGAATCAATGGCGTAACGACATAGCTTTCGATGAGCTGCAATGCCATATAGCCGGCGACGACGGCGGCCACCGTGGTCGGACCTTGGGGCAGGGCGAACAGGATCGCCAGCACCAAGGAGACTGCGGCTCCGATATTTGGCACGAACGTCATGACGGCCGTGATGATTCCCAACGTGGCCGCCATCGGCACCCCGATGACCCACAGAATTAGAAACGCACCCAGGCCGGTGACGAGCATCGATCCGAATCGACCGATCAGCCATCGCCAAAGCGTATCACTCACAGAAGAAAGCACTTCATCGGCTCGATTCCGCTTGTCGATTGGGACTAATTTGACAACGCCTTTTCGATAGGAGTCCGGTGAAACGGCAATGAAGAGACCCACAAAGAAGATCAGCATACTGTTTACGACTAGTCCGAACGTCGTACGAAACAACCGGCCAATCGTCGAAGCCGCTTGTTTCACAGGTTCGGGAACCTCGCTCAGGTCCATCGATTCTTTCGACGACTCGTCATCCTGTCTTTTTTGCGGACGTTGATCTTTGGGCGCGATCAATGCATCGGACAGGATCGGCGTGGACTCGACAGTCGAACGAACCGCAGGATACTTTTGCACCAGTTCCCTCAGCTGTGTCACACCCTCGTCGATTTTTGTTTCCGCTTTCGTGATCTGCGTATTGATTTGGACGAAGAAGAAAACAGTCGATCCCGCAATCGTTAACAACAACGTTAAGACGACAATCGACAGCGATCCCCAGTACGGAAGTGCGAACCTGCTCTGCAATTGACGAGAGAGTTTGGTCAGGAATACGCCGAATAGAAGTGCCAGAAAGAGGATCAAGACGATCTCCGCAGCCAGGACAAAGCCTGCCGCCAGTGCGATGAAGATGGCGGCAAAGATGGCGACGCGAATATTCATGGATATTAGATGATCTCGATAGTGGACAGCAGCGGATCATCGTTGCCCCTAATGGCAAACATGGCCCGGTTGACTGAAGGTAAGCAAGCCGTCAACGTCGCTAGGGTATGAACTCTAGCAGCCGTGAATGCGATAGCGACGAAGCGATGGCAAATTCAAAAGAAACCCGTTCCTTCGTACACCGCAAGTAGACGACCAGGAAAGCAAAGCCTGTGCCACAGAACACTGCGGTGGGACACTGCCGTGACGCTTGTAGCATGCAAGCAGTGGGGTTGGTCGTCGAAAGATGGTGGATCGATAGCGACGCTACAACTGCAGAAGACAGTTGGATGCTGAGCCGTACTTTGCTAGATCGACGTCGGCTCTCTCGCTAAGAGTTTACGTAGTCCGCGTCCGCAAACCGAGTTTGAGAAACGGACACGAAACGAGCGTACACGCATAGCGATGGAACGTTTGCGAATCGTCCTTCGCAAAACGTGCTTGCTGAACTATCTGTGACGGTGCATCTTGCGACTGAGAATTCTGGCAAACGGCGATCAGCCTGCTCGCGCGGTCAGCAATTCGGAGACGGAAGCGTTTCTGCGCCTGCCTTTCGAACGGCCGTCATCCACGCGGCAGGTCTGGACTTCCGGTTCGTCGTTCGCTTGAAACTTATCCGCGATCTCTTGCCGTTTGATGGAGATATGCGGCGGGGCATCGATACCGATGGTGACCCGATTACCGGACGCTTTCGTGACAGTAATGACGACGTCGCCACCGATTACGATTTGCTCGCCGATTTTTCGTGATAGTACAAGCATCTTCTCGAATCCCTCGTGAATCTAACTGGTGAAATTGGATGAAAAACCTCATGTGAATCCAACAGTTAGCCGAGGATGCACTTGCTGTGCCAACTCCCGAACTCGCACCAGATTGCGCCAGTTTGGGTGGCTGGCGTAACTTGGGGCAAGACGGGCTGGATGATTCTCATCCGGGGTGTCCAATTTCAGTCCACTGGCCTTTGCATGCCGATCGTCCGTAAGAGCGAGCGTTCACAACAGGCTGCAATCCGTCGGTCATTCGAATTTTCCGGCCTGTTTGACCACCGATCGCCGCGAGGTGAGTACGATTCCAACGGCCTCGCTAAACGCCATTCAGCGGTACGTGATTTGCGTCTATCTGTATGTGGATCACGTTCGCAATCGCCGCTTACGTGTGGTCTACGGTTCATCACCAAATCGACGATCGCGAACGGCGGCTAGTCGAATCTATCAATGGTGCGCCAAGCCGATCATAAGTTTTGGTTCTTTGAAACAACTCTCCAAGACAATGCAGCGGTTAAGTCCGCTTTGTCCGGTCTAATTCAACCCTCGAGACTATCACGAATGACGTTTCTTCCTGAATCGACAAGTGACGATTGCACATCGTCGGGCGCCGAAATCGCTGGCGTCTCGGACATCGGACGCAGGCGAAAGGTAAATCAGGACCACTTTCTGATTGCAGATCTACATCGAACACTGACGATTCGATCCAGCAACGTTCCTCATGACGAATGCGAACAGTTGACCGGACGCGAGCCCGGTTTGTTGCTTGTTGTTGCGGACGGTATGGGTGGCCACAGCGGCGGCGAGGTGGCAAGTACGACCGCGATACAGTCGGCTGCACGCTATGTGTTGGACATGATGCACTGGTTCTTAAAGCTTTCCAACGACAAGGAGGAAGATTTTATCGATGAGTTGTCCGACTGCTTGAAGAATGTCCAAGAAGCCATTTGGTCCAAGAGCGTGCCGGATGCGGCGGGGCGAATGGGCACGACCGTCACGATGGCTTACATAATTGGCAGCAAACTCTACATCGTGCATGCGGGAGACAGTCGAGCCTATCTATTTCGGGATGGTCAACTGAAGCAGTTGACGACCGATCACACCATGGCTCAGCGGCTCGTCGAGGATGGAGCATTGTCGCAGGAAGATGCCGAAACGTCGCGGTGGCGACACGTTTTATGGAACTGCGTTGGTGGGTGCGATAACGTCGTTCAGCCGGAAGTCACCAAGGTAAACCTGCGAGAGCACGACGCACTGCTGCTATGCAGTGACGGATTGACTGGTATGGTGCCCGACGATGAGATCGTGGATGTGTTGAGCGATCAAACATCGTGTCGGGAAAAAGCCGAAGCGTTGGTCCAGAAGGCCAACGCTGCTGGGGGCAACGATAATATCACGGTGGTGGTCGGCAATTCGCTGATTGACAGCCGATCCGACAAAGGGTTGCGTGATACTGATGCTTTTTAATTCGGCCGATTGCCGCAGAGAATGCGAATGGGATCCTGCGGCGAGTTTATATCAAGCCGGGATTTGTTTCGCACCGCAACCATAACGCAATGCCGAGGGGGCGATCGCGGGCTGTGAAAATGGTGGTTGAATCACCGTCTAATTCTTTCACCCGCCATGAGCGTAAAGTCTTGCCGAACTCGTTTCAGTGTTTTCGGTAAGAATGTCCGTGCTAAAGAAACCAAATTCCCAGCGTGATCGCTAGGGTCACGACGCCAAGGATCGCGATGTAGGTGAGTGCGACAACGGCAAAGGGTGCTCCGGGTACTTTCCGGCCCAGTGGATCATCCCCGGTCTTTCGTTTCGCTTCATCCGCTCTGTCAACACTAGACGTGCTTTCGGTTGGTTGCGTATAGGGTTTCGTCGTTTGCATGGTTCAGTCCTTATTTTGAAATCGCGGCTAGTATGGAACCCTCCACATCCGCGAGGTTGCTCTTGGTTTCGCGAGCGTCTGCTCGCTGGTTCGTCGGACGCCGACTAGACGCCACGTCCTCGAAATGCGTTTGCGACAAGGCTAAGAATGAACAACACGAGGAAGACGAAGAACAAGATCTTTGCAATCCCAGCGGCTCCGGCAGCAACGCCACCAAATCCTAAGACGGCGGCGATCAGTGCGATCACGAAAAAGACGGCGGCGTAATAAAGCATGGCTGGGACTCCGGTAACGGTTGGATGGTGAACTGCATGCGAGGCACTTCCTCGCATGGCCCTGGACAACCAACGCACAACCCGTGCCAAGTCCCCGAAATGACGTCGTCGCTATCTTTTTGTGGTGCGATTGCTTAATCAACGCTCAGTGCGAACGTAAAACGCCCAATGTCCTGTCCAGCGCGATTGTCACGGCCCGGCGATTTCCCTGCGTAAGCATTACGGTGTGCTTGCTGGTCACTCTGCGTTGTTAACCCTGCGTTATTAACTCTGTCTTGTTAGCTCTGTGTTGTTATTCGTCCCCAGGCTTAACGATGGCACACCGGTTGCATCGATTTCATGAATTCATAGGGTTGCGTTGCGGATGCGATCGCACGGCAGTTGGATTCGCAACACAGTCAGCGCTGTGCGTGAACGTATCGCAGCTGGACGAAACTGCCGGGCAAAGAGGTCTGAACATCTCCAGGCGATTCGATCGGCGAGTTCCGAGTATGTTTTAGAGGACGCCTGGTTTTACGGATTGCTGCATTTTCGAATGATCGGGATGCCGGGCCATTAATCCGTCCGATGATGCGATTGAGTTCCCACAACGGACTACAAATAGGAGTTAAATCATGAAGCGGACCGTCCTCTTTGTCGTCGACGCGCTTTCGGAAGATATCGTTAGCGAGTGGATTGGCAATGCAAAGCTTCCCTCGATCCAAACAATGCTTCGACTTGGCGGTAAGCTGCGTCCGTGTACGTCGATTTTTCCTTCGATCACGCCGGCCGCAACCTGTTCGATTGCGACGGGTCATTATCCCGCGGGTCACGGAATCGAGGGTGCTTGTTGGTACGATGCAGACAACAACGACTCTGCGTATTTCGGTGACGATATCAAGTTAGCCATGCAAGAAGGCTTGCATGAGTATCTTGTCGATTTCGGCGATCGAATGAACTACGAGCGTTTGCAGGTGCCCTTGGTATACGAACACTTTCATCAGCACGGTACGGAATCGGCATGTATCAATTACATGTGGTTTCGTGGGCCACATGTTCATTCGCGATCAACCCCATTGACTCTGCGATTGGTTGCCGGCGGGTTGGTGACCGATGTTCGCGGTCCTAAGTTCTTAAAGCTTGGCGACTTCGTGCACAGCCTGCCGGACGACGCGAAAGACGTTGCCGGAATGCAAACCGGGTTACTCAACCGTTATGGTTTCAATGACGAGACGACTGCGGCCGTCATGATGTCGTTGGCCAAATCGGATTCCTTGCCAGCGTTCTCTCTGGCTTATTTCCCGTTAAACGACGACGTCGGGCACAGTGACGGTTTGCATCATGCCGCAAGTGTCTGTGTCGAAGCGTTTGATGAGTTCTTAGGTGAATTCGTTGAAGCGATCGGCGGTTGGGAATTGGTAGGGTCGGAATATTCGTTCCTGATCGTTGGTGACCACAGCCAGACCGAGTGGATCGACAAAACGCCCAGGCAGGTCGAGCTGGATAAGGTGTTTGAGGATTTTAAGCGTGCCGACACCGCTGCGGGATTCGTCGATGATGACGAACTGCTAATCGGTCCCAACATGCGAGCCGCCGCAGTCTACTTGTCTAAGCATTGCAAACGTTCGCTGGACGAGATCGCCCAACTTGCCATTGAGCACGACGGAATCGATCAAGCGATCCACCGGCAACGGGACGAGCACGACGGCAACGCCTGGACGATCCGGACAAAGGATCGCGGTCGATTAACGTTTTACCGGGCAAACGAATCGGATGCCGATTCGCCTGAAGTGGTCCGAGACCGTTACGGTAATTTCTGGAAAGTTCGCGGCGATCTCGCTGCCCTTGACCTGACCCGAGGGCCTGATGGCGAATTGATCGACGGCAATTATCCGAATCCGCTTGAGCGGATCGAAGGCGCGTTCCCGAGCGGTTCTTCGCCTGTCTGGTTAACTGCCCAGCCCGATTCGGAATTTGTGATCGTCGAGTCATCCTCGCACGGTGCCGGCAGCCATGGATCACTGAACCTTGCGGACTCGAAAGCCGCCTTGCTGACTTCACGCGACATCAACACAGATCAGTTACCCGCTCCCGAGTCGCCGAGGATCGTCGATGTCATGGACCTTTGTTTGGCATCGCTCGGTGCGAAAAGAATCGAGACGAAAGCGAAGGATCCGATGTTTACACCCGATGGCGCGGACTCGGCGGTCGAACTTGCGACAGAGTGAATTAAAACTCGATAGTCTTGTCCCGCTGATAATCTGCTTTACGGACGACACTTGGTTATCTTTATCTTCGGCAAATGAAACGCATCGGGAATCCCGCGTTTCTGCTGCATTCTTGCCTGGGGCATTTCGCCCCGTCGGGGAAATCTGACTCGCAGTCCCTGTAACCCATGGTCCAAAAACCTCGGTAAATGCCGTGTTTCGGCGTTTGGCACAACTCGTGCGTTACAGGCAAGTCACGCCAAGATTTCCGCACGGTGTGGAATTTGGTGGTTCCACGTTTGAAGGGAGCATGGCGTGACAGACTCACCTCTTCGAGATGGTCGCGAACCATCCGATCCAACGCCCGAACAGATCCGCAAGCGAGCAGCCGAGGTTCGTTCAGGCTGGAGTAGTCGTGTTCTTAAACGACGACGAGTCGAGGACGAACCGACATGGAATCCGCCGCTCGTGATGATGATCGAGATTGTTCGCGAAATGAATATCCGTCATCAGGCATGACCGACGCGTCTGAATGATCGAAAAATTGTTACAAGGAAATTAGATGATGAAACAAAAGAGTTTAAGGAATTGGTCTTCCGCAGCGGTCGTCGCGGCCGCAATCGCGGTGACGACAATGGGTGCGGCCTGGGTCAAGGCTGACGGATCTGCAAAACGTCCCATGGCGAACCTTTCGCCATCCCAAATCGAAGCGATTGAATCCGCAAACAGTCTCTCGAGCGCTTTTCGCACGGTCGCTAATGAGCTGTTGCCGTCGGTGGTTGCAATAGAAAATCGCCCAGCGGTCGCGTGGAATACGAAGTCTCACGCGATGCCTTCGGCAGATGGATTCGTTGAAAATCCCTTCAAGGGCACACCCTTTGAAGACATGTTCAAGGGTTACAAATTTCAGCAGCCGCCGGATCTGCAGAAGCCACTGCGTCCAGGTGAAAATCATCGCAGTCCACGTCCGTCACCACGGGGTGGAATTGGTTCCGGTGTGATCATCGATGCCAAAGGGATCATCCTGACCAACAATCATGTGGTTGCCGGTGGCGGCGAAGTAACGGTCCGAACTCAGGACGGCAGCGAATACGTTGCAACAAATGTATGGACGGACCCAAAAACTGACCTAGCCGTCGTCCAGATCGAAACCACCGACGACCTGGTGGCTGCCGCACTTGGTGACAGCGACGATGTGTCGATCGGCGACTGGGTGATCGCTCTTGGACAACCGTTCGGTCTCGAAAGTACCGTGACGGCAGGAATCATCAGCGCGAAGCATCGTGGTATTGGCATCACGGCACGCGAGAATTTCTTGCAAACCGACGCGGCGATCAATCCAGGCAACAGTGGCGGCCCTCTAGTGAATCTGCGCGGTGAAGTCGTGGGCATCAACACAGCGATTCAATCGCGCAGCGGTGGCAACGAGGGAATCGGTTTCGCAATTCCGTCAAATTTGGCACGTTGGGTTGGTGACCAATTGGTTTCCTCCGGAACCGTCAAGCGTGCTTATCTTGGTGTCGGGATCCAGCCGGTGTCGCAGGAATTGGCCAGGCAGCTTGCGGTCAAACCTCGCGGCGGCGTTGTCGTGACGGAGGTCTATCCTGACACGCCCGCCGATGCGGCCGGGCTGAAACCCGGCGACGTCATTGTGCGATTCGGCAGTACCACAACCGCGACGCCGCAGTCGTTGCAGTTGGCGGTCGAACGGTCACCGATTGGGGATCCACTGGTGATCCACGTCGTACGAGACGGCAAACCGATCGAGTTGGAATACGTGGCCGCCGAGCAGCCGACCGATTTCGCGGTCAAAGTTGACGACAAGCCTGCCGCAACCGGTAAGCGGATGCAGGGCTTGGGGCTCGAAATCTCGCCCCTGGATAGCGACGTGGCTGATCAATTGGGGATGGCAAATGTCGAGGGCGTTGTGGTGACATCGGTACGCGATGACAGTTCGGCTGCCGAAGCGGGAATCGCACCGGGAATGGTGATCGTGCAAGTGAACCGAGAACCGGTCACGACGGTCGACGAGTTTGAATCGGCTTTGAAGAAGAGCAAGGACTCCGATCGTGGAACCCTGCTGTTAGTGAAGTCTGACTCTGGCACCAAGTTTGTCGTGGTCAAATAGTCTTCCGTGTTGTGGAACCGCCTTTCGCGCTTCGCCGCGAAAGGCGGTTCTTTTCTTCAAGCGGCGCTCTCGGAGTGTCGCTTGCTCTCGTATTGTCGCTGCGAATCAGTAAAGGTCGGATCCCGACTGGCTGCGTTTTGCCGACGTATCGGCAGCCCATGAATGCGAATTCACGCCATCGAAAGGCATGACACGCATACAATGACCAAGCGATGCTGAGCTCAATAGATAATGTTGCCATTTTTTATCCTCGCCGCGGCAGAGTACGACCGACGTATTCGCAGCGTAGCCGGTTGGTCGTTCGATGAGGTTGGCGAGCAGACCTGCATCGGTTAGATAAATCAGCAAATGCCTCGAAATGCCTTTCCGCGGCACATCGAGAAGACTTAACCCCGTCGTTTGGCGGGTAAATCAAAGAGCAAATTTGGAATAACAACGGGTGACGGCCGATGCGACTTGCCGCAAAGCTGGTATTACTTTTCGTTTTCGGACTTCTGTTGATCGTCGTCCTTTTTTCGTACCTGACCGTGTTGCAGGATCGCCGGTTGGCGATCGCCGAGCATGAACGACATGCGGCGGATATTGCTGCCGCACTGCAACCGTCGATTCGCAATGCAGTCGCCGCCAAACGCACCGCCGAGTTGCAGCAGGTTTTGACCCGCTCGACCCGTTATGTTCGCGTGCGTTATGTCCAATCGGATGATCCTCAGGCACGTCCGTCCGTTCCCATCGAACAGGTGTTTTCTCGGTCGGAGGTCACGACGATCCGCATGCCTGACCCGGCGGGACACGAAATGTTCTACACGTACGTGCCCGTCGTCGATGGCGACGATCGTGAGAAAACACGTCTGGAAATTGCGTCAGCCGCTTCGGACGCCAAAGACCGAGCAATGCAGTCGTTGTTAGCATCCTTGGCTGCGATTGCCGGCGTCGCATGTCTTTCCGGATTCGTGATTTATGTCGGTGGCGTACGCATGGTGGCGAGACCGCTGAATCAGCTGACCGAAAAGATGGGGCGAGTGGGACGAGGCGATTTCAGCGGTCCGATTCAGATACGAAGCAATGATGAATTGGCGAGTCTGGCCGCCGCGGTCAATGAGATGTGCGAACGTTTGCAAAAGCAGCGTGACGATTTGGAATCAGAGACAAAGCATCGCATCGATGCGTTGCAGCAACTCCGTCACGCCGATCGACTGACATCGGTCGGGCGAATGGCGGCGGGCATTGCCCACGAAATCGGTACCCCGTTGAATGTCGTCTCGGGCAGAGCCGAATTGATTCTCAGCGGAAGGTTAGCTGAATGCGACGTGCAAGAAAACGCGGAAACCATTCGGCGAGAATCACAACGCATCACGCGGATCATTCGCGAATTGTTGGACTTCGCGCGACAGGGCCAACCGAAACGAACCGAAATTGATCTAAGTGAATTGGTCCGTTCCACCACCGCGCTGATGCGTCCATTGTCGGGCAAGGCTCGTGTACAGCTTTTGCAGGACGTGCCCTGGCAACCGGTCATCGCCAGCGTGGACGCCGCGCAAATTCAACAAGTCCTGACGAATCTCATCTCGAACGCGATCCACGCCAGCGATGAGGACGCTACGGTGGATATATCGTTACGGGACACAGCATCGGAAGCCACGATTGTCGTGCGCGACCATGGGCACGGTATCAATAGCGACGATATCTCGCACATCTTTGAACCGTTTTTTACAACAAAAGACGTCGGCGAAGGTACCGGATTGGGACTTTCAATCTCGCATGGAATCATCCAAGAACACCAAGGCGAAATTCAGGTCGAAAGTGACTCGCAGATGGGAACGCGTTTTGTGGTGCGATTGCCAAAGGTAGCCTCGTGAACGACGCCACGATTTTAATCGTCGATGATGACAGAGCGATGTGCGAGATGCTCGACACCGCACTGCAAATGCGCGGCTATCGAACCACATGGTGCCTTTCGGCCGATGCCGCGCTACAGCACATAAAGAACGAACCATTTGATGTGGTTTTAACCGATGTTCGTATGCCTGGCACGACGGGGCTGCAACTGTGTCAACAAATCCATGAATTGCGGCCTGACATCCCTGTGATCGTGATCACGGCATTCGGTACGATGGAAACCGCGGTCGCCGCAATGCGCAGCGGTGCCTACGATTTTATCGACAAACCGGTCGAGCTTGAAATGCTCGCGCTCACGGTCGCCCGGGCCGTCGAGCGTCGCGCGCTGACTCAGCAAATTCGGTTGCTCGAGCAACGGACTGCGTCGAATCTACAATGCGGCGACCTCTTGGGTGAAAGCGAGGCAATGCAGCGACTTTGCGACCAAGTTAACCGTGTCGCGACTTCGGATGCGTCAATCTTGATCACGGGCGAAAGCGGCACGGGTAAAGAACTAGCGGCGAGATCCATTCACAAGCGGAGTGAGCGGTGTGATCAGCCGTTTGTCGCGGTGAACTGTGCGGCTTTATCCGAGACGTTGCTCGAAAGTGAGTTATTTGGGCACGTCAAAGGCGCGTTTACCGACGCCAGGTCCGAGCGGAAAGGGTTATTTCTGGATGCCGAGGGTGGCACACTGTTGCTGGATGAAATCGGTGACATGCCGTCATCGATGCAGGTGAAACTGTTGCGAGCGCTCGAAGAAAAACGGCTTCGTCCGGTCGGTGCCGATCACGAATTGCCATTCGATGTGCGTGTGCTGGCGGCAACCCATCGCGATCTAGAGACCGCTGTCGAGGAGGGACACTTTCGGGAAGATTTATTTTATCGCATCAATGTCATTCAGTTGCACATGCCACCGCTGCGATCTCGGGGCACCGACATTTTGTTGTTAGCACAACATTTCTTGCGGCGATTTTCTCAGTCGGCCAAAAAGGAGGTCACCGCGATCGCGGAACCCGCGGCCCGAAAATTATTAAGCTATGCCTGGCCTGGAAACGTACGCGAGCTGCGAAACGTGATCGAGCGCGCGGTGGCATTGACGCGGCACGATGCAATCACAATCGACGATTTGCCGCAAAAGATTCTGGACTACCGAGGCGCACATGTTGTCTTGGCAGGTGACGACCCAACCGAAATGGTCACGCTTGAACAGATCGAACGTCGATATATCGATCATGTGATGACTGCGGTCGATGGCAACCAAACGCAAGCTGCCAAAATTCTGGGAATTGATCGAAAGACGCTGTATCGTAAACTGAAATCTGACGCTTAACCGTCGTCGTTAACCTTCGGTCGATCCGATTCAATCGTTTTGGTAAACCCGCTGTTCGTTGTGACTTGATCGTGCGTCGGGCTCCACCGTCTTATCGGCCTCAAAGGCTCGATGATCGACTGGTGGGTGATCGGTCTGTTTGTGATCGGTGTTCGAACCAGAATTGCAACGCGACAAGGATGATTCCCACGCCCGTACCTAGAATGATGCCTTGCGTGATACCCTGACCGATGCCCACGGCCATCGGATCAAACCCAGGCAAATCGCCGCCTGAGAATACCGAGCGGTAGTAACCCGGGACGAAATAGCCGAGTGTGGCACCGATTGCTAAGCCGAGAACTCCGCCCGCAATCGAAGATCCGAAAACGATTGCCATCGACCACAGCAGCCGTCTTGGCGCCGCGGATCGATGCACGTCCTGCGGCGTGTCATACGGATTGTTCGAAGTCATCAAGCTTGTCCTTCAAGAGCCGATCGGATAGGGAGCGTCATTTTCGGTCGTCTTTGTCGTTGTTGCCTGGCCACCGGGACGCGGGAGCCAGCACCGTTGATGCGCAGTAACGCGTCACCCCGCGATCGTGGCATTCCTCGCGTCTAATGAATACCTATTCGTCGATGATTTTTCCCATGCTGATGCGTTCTTCGCAATGAAAACCTAGTGATTCGTAGAAACGGACGACCTCAGTATTATTGACGCGAACTTGCAAATTCACCTTGAGGCAACCGCGACGCGCAAGTCTCGTTTCAGCATAGCGAACCAGCGCCGTCCCGATACCGCTTCGACGTTGGTTGGTGCTGACAGCTAGACGATAAAGCCACCCGCGGTGTCCGTCATATCCGGCGAGCACCGTCCCGATCACTCGGTTCTCTAGCGTCGCAACAAAGAAAAGCCCGTCGCGTGTTGCGAATTTGCGGTCGATCACGTCATATGGATTGTTGTGCACCGCGGATGCTGGAAAGACTTGTCCCCACAGCTCGGCAACCTCTCGTCGGTCACTGATTCGATATTCGCGAATATCCATACCGCCACCGTGGATTACCCAAAGGCTGGCTCGAAACGTACACAGGACAACAGCTGGCCACTAATTTAGCCGATCGTACTGTCGAGTACGACAAACGTACGCTTCATGGATAACCGGTGCCGATTAGAACTTTGGTGCGATTTCCGAGCGAGTCAACACCGCAAAACACGCTTGCGATGAAACGCAACCAACAGCAACTGCTGCAGAAGCTGCCGCCCGAACGAAGTGCGATGAACGCTTGCAGACAGTGTACCAACTCAACAAACAGTACCCAAACGAGCGTCCGCCAAGGCAGACCGCGTAACAGAGCTTGAGCCACCAGTCGCTATCGTTGGTGATTGGCCGCCAATTGCAAAAGCGCCGTGACGGCTTCGTCGGCGCGTGGCAACGGCACAAAGATGTGGTCATGGTAAAACGCTGCCACGATATTCGCGCTGATTCCGCGTTCGGATAGAGCGTATGTAATTGCCGCCGTCAAGCCAACCGCCTGCAGGTCGGAATGCACGCCTAAAGATATCAAGGCATACTTATCTTCATATTCTTCGTTCGCCGCATCCGCACGCGATTGGGGCACAATCAGTGTCAGCCCTTCTTTCTCGGCGAATGAGGCGATCGGCTCAAGCTCGGCGCCGATGCCGTATGTCGCGTTTGGAAACGATAGAAACACGTACACGTGCGGGGACACAACAGGCGCTAACGCCGCGAGCAGGGTCGGCAGGTCGGATGCACCGCTCATCCAGGATCTTGATCGCGTCAGGAAGGGTTTAAATGAATTCACGCATGGCTCAGCGAACGATTGAGCACTGATTTTGATCCTATCGAGACCGTCGTACCAGACCAAACGAGAATGGGTGAGCGAATAACCCTGGGATAAAACGCAGCGTTGATATGCGATCGCGCCAAGCAATGTTGTTCAAGTGCCATCTCTAGACATCGAAGACACGTCCGCGCGATCGACCGCGTTGTTGTAATCGAAAGTGTCTCGCGAACAAAGCAATTCATCGGACGCGTCGGCCAACAGCGAAACAAGAAATTTTGCGACCTCGTCCGACTCGCTGAATTCGCCCTTGGTCCGCATACTGGCGAAGGTGTTTGCCGTTTCCGTATCGGACGCAAGAACTGCGTCAACGATACGGGTATTGACCGCTCCGGGGTAGGCTCGGATTGTTCGAGTTTCTGCCAACTCTTGTGCCGCACATCGTGCTGCCATCTGCGCTGCCGCTTTGACGATCGAATAGGCTGCCCATCCAACGCGGGCGGTCGAAGCCGAATAGCTGTCGATAAACAGCATTCGCCTTATTCTGTGGTTCCGACTCACGGATCTAAAAAGTGCGATCGGAGCGCCCACATGGATGCGAAAATGCTCTGTCAATTCGTCCGAGTCGATCGCGTTGTAAGGCTGCAACGGCACCAGCGAACCGGCGGAATGGACGATGCCGTCAATCTCCGTTTCTGCTGTAATGCCAGCCGCCACTTGTTCAATACCAACATTGGTGGAAAGGTCGGCCTGCACGGTGGTCAATAGCGGGCCGCACGATTCGCCCAGCGAAGCGAGCATTTCGATCGATCGCCCAACCGCGATGACGCGGAACCCGCGGTTCGCCAACTCAGCTGCGACCGCGCGTCCGATTCCACGGGTGCTGCCGGTCACAATGTATGTCGGTTGAGGTTGCATCGAAGGGAATTGAGTCAGCAGGCGAACGGGGTGTGTGTCACTGCCGGGGATTAAAGCAGTGGCCATTGAAGGGTTAACCAGTTTACCAAAATACGCGGGCGTTTCGAAAGCAAGGCATCTCGTTGCAAGGCGAACTCGCGGGGAACAGCCGACGGTTGCCGGGTCGCCGCCTTTGGGATCGATAGAACTAAGCGTTTCGACGGATGCGAGATCTGTCGGACGCTCTTAGCCAGATTCATTGACGGTCAAATCATGACGAATGGGCCAGACTTGACGTCGGCATTCCATTTAGCAGTGCTGGCATGCTTGAAGGATGAGCGACGCTCACAGCAGGCGACACTCAATTGGTTGGCGGAGTGCGATTCTGGTTTGGATGATTAATGACCTGCGCTGTCTAGCGGAAGGTCGCTGCTGAAAAAACATGTTGCCTGCTCCTCGAGCAGCCAATCGGTCTGCAACGGCATCACGCCTCCGCAATCGTCCACGTGAATCCTGTTGCTTTTTCGGATACATCCCAAAGCTTGGAAATGACCTGCTTTTCGACGGCATAGGGTTCCAAGGTGCCCATACCAACGGGACCGATCATCTCCATGCGGCCTGTTGGACCATAAATAGCTCGCTCTTCCAATCCAGCTTCGGTGGCACACATCACTTCTGGATACGCACCCTTCTCGGCCGTTTGTACCATCGGAGATTTGCTCATGAGCCACCACAGGATGCGCGTCCAAAGACCGCCACTGGTGCTGATCAGCGAAGTTGCAGACGAGCCGGGGTGACACACAAAAACTCGAACACTCTTGTCCGCTTTTTCGATCCTGTCTTGCAGTTCGTACGCAAACATCATTTGCGCCAGCTTGCTGTGGCAATAGGTGCGGTTTTGGTGATAGTTCTTGTCCCAATTCATGTCGTCGAACTGAATCGTCTTCAAGCCCATCTTATAGCCAAGACTCGCGACAACCACGATGCGCCCTTTGGATTCATCGATCCGGCCAAAGAGCATGCCGCACAGAACGAAGTGGCCAAAATGGTTGGTACCCAACTGACTTTCGAAGCCGTCTACCGTGAATTTCTGCGACGGTACTTGTGCAATGGCCGCGTTACATATCAGTGCGTCAATCCTTGGCTCAGTTCTCAAGATTTCTGCTGACGCTTCGCGCACGCTCGACAGATCGGCAAGGTCCATCAGAATAAAGCCGACATCAGCGTCTGCGCCGAATTCCTCATTCAGTTTTTCGATTGCGGCCGCCGACTTTTCAGGGTTGCGGTTCAGCATTACGACTCTTGCACCCTTTGATAGCAGAATGCGTGAAGCCTCAAATCCGGCGCCGGAATTTGCGCCAGTGATGATGAACGTCTTGCCAGCAAGCGAGTCGATACGATCAGGCGTCCAGCCGCTGGGGCCAAATGTCTTGTCAGTCATGTTGACCCCACAAATCGTTCGTTGGCAAAACATTCAAAGCCGCTAGCTCCACTCACGGAAAGTTTTTACGACACGTCCCTGAACAAAGCGAGCGATGCCTGAACGACGGGAATTGCAGCGAAGGCTGGCACATGTTGACCAAGAAGAAATGTATGACGAAGGCCCTAGCGTAAAAACCATGTTAGCGGACCCGTTGCAGCGTGAAACGGTCTCCAACCCAAAATGCGAATGCCCCGACGCCACCACAGATCACACCGATGATGAGTACGGGAACCAGCGTTTCGATATATTCGGCAAAGTTGAGGTATGTACCGGGTTGCATCCGCAGCACATCCGCGATGGTCCAGAGGAATGCGATTACGGGGCCAGAGACAAAGGCGACAATAGGCAACCACCGTCGCGAGGTTGATGCAGCGTCGGGTGGGCGGACGAGTCGAAACACCAGCACGCCGACGACGAGCAAGATTGCAGCGGCAATGAGGTTGCCACGCATATCGACCATCGCCAGCAGTGGTGCGAACATCATTGATCTAGGGTTCGCTAACGAAAGGATTTTACGACACCGACGCAACCGACGCGAAGGTGGTTTGAATTAGATTTTATTGTATAATGAGAGCGAGGCTGGCACCACGTAGAAGGTGTGCTCGCAGGGCCTCAGCGTAAAATCCATGTTATGTGCCCCGGCCCATTGGACTGAAGCCATGAATCTCAATCTGCCGAGCGAAGTCAACGATTTCGTGAAAGGCCTTGTCGCCAAAGGAAGATTCACCTCTGAGGAGGATGCCATTGTCGAGGGCGTAAAGCTGTTGATGGGACGCGAACGTTTGCGCGGTGAGATTCAAAAGGGTGTCAGGCAATTGGATGCCGGTGAATTCTACGATGAAGAAACCGTGTTTAATGAGGTCGAAGCGGAGATTGATAAGGTAGAAGCCGAACAGCAAGGAAGCTGAAAATATGCCGAGACTTCGGTATTCTGCGGAATCGAATGAAGAACTCAAGCAGATCGCTCGATTCATCGCACGCGACAAACTGTTCGCCGCTCGACAATGGGTGCAGAAGCTGCGCGAGAAATGTCGTTTGGTAGCCAAGCATCCTGATGTGGGCGACACGCGTCCGGAATTCGGCGATGGCATTCGCTCCACGTATGTTGGCAGCTACGTGATATTCTTTCGGCGAGTCGAAGGATTCTTGGAGATTGTCCGCGTCATTCGAGGCGAAGTTGACGAACCGCAAATCTAGGAGCACATAACTGAAGGTTTTACGACACCCGTCCACATCGAAGCGAACGATGCCTGAACTACGAGAGATTGTACCAATGCCAGCGAGCGTTGCCAAACAAGCGAAGGTGTGCCGAAGGCCTTAGCGTAAAAACCATCTTATGTGCCACGGGACGGCCAGAGAGACGGTTTGATCCCCAGTGCCTTGCGTGTCTCATCACTTATGTCGATTGATGTGCCATCGGTTGAGTCGTGGATTTCACGGAACCAAGGTTCGCATTCATCGTCGATGAAACGCACCAAATCGGTGAGGCAACGGTCGTACATGTGGCGCGATTTCACGTTGAAAGCAAGGTGATATTTGCCAGAGCGAGTACGCGCAACATCGGATTGTGGACCGATTAGCGCAAGAAATTCGGTGGTGTCACCCGGTTTGCGGTTGGACGAATTGAGGCGGATGTCGAGTCGTCCACCAATAGGGGCTCCGCATGAACTGCCCTCACGGAAGAGGGAGATGACGTCGATAGTCCCCTGAGAGATACGAATCCAAAGGCGTGTTTTGGTTTTGGTGAAACCGCGGTCGGCAAGCGCCGAGGAGAAATCGCGGCACATGTCGTTGAACGCAGCACGCGTCAGTTTGGTGAGTTCGTTTTGCGTCATGTTCGACTAGTGGCACATAACGGAAGGTTTTACGACACCGCCACAACCAACGCGATGATGTCCCGAACTGGATTTGATTGTATAATGGTTTCGAGGCCAGCACCACAGCGTAGGTGTGCCCGAAGGGCCTTAGCGTAAAAACCATGTTGTGTGACCCGGTAGCCCCGGATGGAGGTCTCCATGAATGTACAGCTCAGCCCCGACGCGATGCAATTCGTAGAGGGTTTGGTAGCATCAGGACAATTTGAATCAGCTGAAGCGGCCGTTGCAGCAGGAGTGCAATTGTTGAAAAGTCAGCAACAGTTGAGGGCTGAAATACAGAAGGGAATTGATGAACTAGATGCCGGTCAGGGAATCGACGGGGAGATTGTGTTTGCAGAATTGCGTGAGCGCGCGAAGAAGGCAATGGAGTCTGCTGAATAATGGCCAGGTTGATAGTCGCACCGTCGGCACGATAGGATTTGTCGGACATCTACAATTACATCGCACGCGATGCGCCCATCGCCGCTGCAAATTGGGTCGAAAAGATCGAAGAGAAGTGCAAGCTTATTGCAGCAATGCCAGAGTTTGGCGAACGACGACCTGAGTACGGCGCCGACATCCGCAGCAGCGTTGTTGGACGCTACGTGATTTTCTTTAGGCCAATCGAGAACGGTATCGAAGTCGCGCGCGTGATCGCTGGAGATCGCGACATCCGTTCACTTTAGGGTCCCACAACGGAAGGTTGTTACGACACCCGTCCCCAACGAAGCGAACGATTCAAGTGCCGCCAAACATCATGCCAACAGTTCGCCGCTTGAAGAAAGAGCGAGGGTGTCCGCGGGTTGGCACCAGATGGAACGTCACCGAAGCGATCGACATTCAACACCCAACAATTCTCCAACGACGACAGCCGCGGCGTTGCGTAAAAAACATGTTAGGCGACCGGCTATTTCAGATACCGGTCAATGTCCATAGCACCATGAAAAACGCCAAGAATCTCAATTCGATTATCGTTGACGATCAAATACGGAATTCGATAGTGGCCGTACAGGATTTCGCGCACTTCCCGATCAGTGATCGGCGCATATCGCTGACCAATCCGAGGATGTTCGCGAAGCAATTGAATTTTGTCGTAGATGCCATTGACGACATTTATCGCAGCGGACGGCGAGTTTTCTGCGATGTAGTCGTGTATTTGTTCGAGGCAATCAGATGCCTCCTGCATCCAAACTATTTACGCCACGATTCGATCTTTCGTTTCATGGCGTCGTCGGACACGGTACGACCGTTGGCCGCATCGTCCAGTCCGCGTTGGATCATGCGAGCATAGGCGAGTTCGCGGAGAATTTCATCGTAACTACTGTCATCGGGTTGGCGAGCGATTATGTCCGCCATGGTATCTTTTGCTATCGACATTGAATTCTCGATTGATCTAGGTCGCCTAACGGAAGGTTTTTACGACACCGCCCTGAACGAAGGGGACGAAGTCTGAACTACGAGAGATTGTACCAATGCCAGCCCGTGTTGACAAAGTTGGAAGGTGTGACCGAAGGGCCTCAGCGTAAAAACCATGTTAGGCGTCGCTGAACTGCGAGAGATAGTCTGCGTAAGAAGTGACGCCACGTCGATCTGCCAGATATTTCCCGTATTGCGTGTCGTGAAATCGACAGTCCGAAATCAGGTCAGCGTAAGTATCCGTGACGCCAAGGCGAGTTGCGTGGACGACAAAATCATCGAGTTCTGCCTGCATCTCGCGACATTCTGAAACAGTCGCACCGTTGTGCCCATAGAGAACGCCGGCTGGCAGTTCATGCAGGGTGTATTCCATCTGGTTTGCGATTAGTTCGACGAGTCGACGCCGAGAGTTGTCGTCAGTTTCGTCATGGTCGAGCGCAGTCAGCAACAAACCATGTTCGGTGTAGGTATCCGGCAGATCGCGGATTGTGTCACGGCATTTGTAAATCAAGTGGGCGTGTTTTGACAGCCAGTGCGCGCACCGGGGAACGCGATCATCGACAGCAGTGCGAACAAGAGGTAGAAGCACCCGCCGAAAAAGCGGCATCCTGATCGTCAAGGCCTCGAAGTCAGGGTCGGTCACAAACTGGAGTGCCCACTCGCGTTGCGTTGCCAGTGGAAGCGTTGCGAACGAGTCGAGAAAGCGATCAAGCGCAATGTTACGCTCGGAACGAAATCGAAGGTTTTCGGTTTCAAGATAGGCGTTCCAAAGGTCAGATTGAGGTTGAGGCAACATTCGACCTGCGACACCTAACGGAAGGTTGTTACGACACCGCCCAGAACGAAGCGCACGATGCCTGAACAACGAGAATTGTACCAAAGCCAGCGAGCGTTGCCAAAGGACGAAGGTGTGCCGAAGGCCACAGCGTAAAAACCATGTTGTGTGCCAGTGAACTGCGAGTTAGGTGTCCATCGGGATTTCATCCCATTCGTCCGACACTCCGATAACCCAATCCAGTGGCTTGCGGCGTTCAGCGATGAAACCCTCTTGAATCGGACAGTCCGAACCGGTCAGGCGCGCGTTCCGTGCGGCCCAGTGGATACGGTAGTGCAAGTCAGCCTGCTGGTAGATGTCATGGAAGGGGCGCAGTGTTGCGGATTGAATGAATTCAGTTGGGTCAGTGAATGCGGGCGGAAAATTGGAGGCCAAGTCGTCATCGCAGGTGCGAAACGGGTCGAGTTCCGTTAGCCCCAAGCAGTAACCAAGTGACTGAATGCATTCCGTGAGCCATGTGCAGTTGATTTTGTCTTGGTCGCTGATCGAGTCAGCATCAAGCAATCGGAGTTCGTTAGGCGAAACGGCATCGAGGAGGCCGTAATCCACCAGCGGCGGTTTCATGCGGTCACCAGTTTGACCGAAGCCGAGTCCAACAACGTACGAGAGAACAACGGCACGCGTTGCAACTGCATTAGGGGTCTGCGGTGTGAGTTCGTCGAGCGTTTCGATGATGGGCAGATTCGCGTTGATTTCGATGCCGTGTTCACGAAGGAACGATTCGCTACTGGCTTTTGCGGCATCAGGTGTCATTTGGCTCTGGCACACAACGGAAGGTTTTTACGACACCGCCGCTACCAACGCGATGATGTCCTGAACTGAATTTAATTGTATAATGAGAGCGAGGTCTAAACCACATCGAAGGTGTGCCCGTAGGGCCTAAGCGTAAAAACCATGTTGTACGACCGGCGAACCCGCTAGTCAGGTTGAAATTGAGATAGCCATGAGCACCGAAATACCAAGTGATTTGGTCCCATTCGTTCAACGGATGGTCTCTGAGAAGAGATTCCTAAATGAGTCCGACGTATTGGCCGAAGGCCTGCGTATGCTGCAGGCACGTGAGACTCTGCGAGCCGAAGTCAAGAAGGGATTTGACCAGCTTGATGCGGGGCAGGGAATCCCAGCCGAAGACGTTTACCGGAGAGTGGAAGAGCGAATCCGAGAGATTGAGAACGGAAACGTTTAATCGTGAAAGTCATTTACGCACCGGAGGCGGACGACGATATCTTTGGCATCGTCGAGTTCATAGCACGCGACAAACCGGAAGCTGCCCGCAACTGGATGCGGAAAATTCGCGAGACGTGCGATACCATCGCGACGCAACCCAATATGGGTGAAGTACGGCCTGGATTCGGTGTTCCCGGATGCCGTTCATTCAGTTTCGGTAGCTACGTGATCTTCTTTCGCGCGATTGAAGACGGCATCGAAGTCGCACGAGTGATTCACGGAAGTCGCGACATGCGAAACACCTAGGTCGTACAACGGAAGGTTTTTACGACACCGCCCTGAACGAAGCGAACGATGCCTGAACTACGAGAGATTCTACCAAGGCGATGGCCCGTTGCCAAAGAGCCAAAGTGTGCCGAAGGCCTAGCGTAAAAACCATGTTGTGCGGCGTGCCCTACCTGTTCGTCCAATAGTCGGGCGAGCGGGAACCATGGGCAACGGCGATTACAAGAATGTCGGAGTTCGCGATCCGGTAAATAATGCGAAACGGAAAGCGTCGAAGCAGAAAGTAACGGTGACACGCATCGCACATCGGAAAGCGTTCGGGATCGGCAAAGATTTGAGAGATTGCCCGATCGAATTCGGCATCGAAGTCGTTTGCAGCTTCATTACTACGCTCGGCGTACCACTTAAGAGATTCGGTGAAATCGACTTCGGCGGCCGAGCATATGATGACATTAGCCATCCAGCCCAGCCTCACGACGAGCACGTTCGCGAACCTCTGCCCACGGGGTGCCGGTCATTTCACCAGCTTCATATGCATCGCTTCGGCGATTGGCCTCAGCAATCCATTGAGAATCCGGGGGAACCCAATCAGTTGGGGAAACACTGTCCCACAAGGTGGCGATCAATTGCGCACGCTCGGAAGCGGGGAGGGATTGTGCCGCAGTCAGAATTTCGTTCATGTTGGTCATAGGTGAATTATACCAGATTGCCCGCCCAACGGAGGGTTTTTACGACACCGCCCTGAACGAAGCGAACAATGCCTGAACTACGAGAAATTGTACCAAGGCGATCGCCCGTTGCCAAAGAGCGAAGGTGTGCCGAAGGCCTCAGCGTAAAAACCATGTTCTGCGACCGGCACATCAGTAACCGCGTACATCCCATTTCTGATGAAACGCTTGGGCAGCAGTTGGGTTAATCATATGTTCGGGCAGCACGAACGGTTGAACGGACGGGTCAGAACCAAGTTGCAGATCAACGTTGGTTCCGATGGAGTATTCCGATAGCTTCGTAGCCAACCATTCAAGGTGACGCCGTTTCCCTGAGAAAAGACAGCAAGGTAAGTGGGTGAGCCACCGCGCAGCGATTGCGGTATTGATCGCCAAAGCATTCTTGATCCTCGCAACAGCCTGCGGGCGAGTTTGCGCGTCGGTTATCCAAAGGCACCATTGACCGTTGGCGGCGGCAAGTTCGGATTCATAGTCGCGTAGTTCCATGTCGAAATCGCAACCGGAGCCGAATTGCCGAATGTCACCAGATGTGCGATTGAAGAAGATTGGGCCTTGGCCAACCCATTGGTCTTGGATTTCGCGAGTTTCAAGATAGCGAGCGTTGTTGTAGTGGAAGATCCAGCCCCAAGAGGTTTCGGTCGTGGCGAAATCGAGAATTGCCGGAGTATCTTTAGGGGCGGTATCGGTGCGACGATCCAGCACGGTTCGGTATAGCGTTGCTTTTGCGTCTTCTAGTGAGAACACGGTAGGTCGCAGAACGGAAGGTTTTTACGACACCGCCCTAAACGAAGCGAACGAGGTCTGAACTGCGAAAGATTGTACCAAGACCAGCCCGCGTGACCAACCAAGGAAGGTGTGCCGAAGGCCTAGCGTAAAAACCATGTTGTACGAACGTGAAGCTGGTTAGTAGTCGAACCACAGGACCAAACGAACACAGTTTGCCCCAAGTTCGCCCTCCAGCATTTCGAGCGATTTACGCAGAATTCGGTAGGACACTGGAAGGTCGTGCAATTGTATTGAACGGTGGTTCAACGATTGATCGAATTCAGTCGCGGTAAGCCAAGTGGGGCAGATAAGTCCGAGCGGAGACACAGCGTCCCAGACATGTTCGCCGTTGAACCATTGCTCCACCGTCGCAGAAACACAGTCAGGGTTGGTCGTGCGCCATTTGTCGGCTTCAATCGGGTCGACGCAGCGATGACGGGGCCAAAATGCCTCGTTGGATGGACGGCTAGCGCCAACAGGATCACCAACGAGATAGAGAAAGGATCGCGAAACGCTGAGGCTCCGAGGCGACGGAATTCCGCGAGGCGGAATCAGTGGAAGGCGACCAGCGTCACGATCGCAGTCTCGCATTTGGTGTTCGCGAGCGCCAGCTAGGGTGTCAAACACGTCGTAGTCACGATCGAGGATAAACGCGTCCAACGTGAGGCTAAAGATGCTGCCAGTAGTGGAGAATTCGCCCGTTGTATCAGTTTCGATGAAAGCGTGAATGTCAGTGCCCATCGAAAGACTCGTTCGTACAACGGAAGGTTTTTACGACACCGCCCTAAACGAAGCGAACGACGCCTGAACTACGGGAGATTGTACCAAGGCAAGCCCACGTTGACAAAGTTGGAAGGTGTGCCGAAGGCCTAGCGTAAAAACCATGTTGGGCGACCCTACGCGATGGATTCGAGCCAATCTTCGACGATCCACGCAGCTAGATCACCATGGCCAAAATTGGCAGAACTGTCGTCGTGATCGAAATAGCCCACGTGCCCAGCCGAGTTTAGTAGGAAGTAGTTGCCGTTGTCTTGGCAGAACGGCAGCGCATCACGCGGCGCGCCGATCGACCACGCATCCATGGCGGTTTTGCGGAGATCAAGGTAGGGCATCAAGTCGGGAAGCACCAACGCGGGTTCGAGAGTGCCGAACACGCAATCACTGGCCTCCAGTTGGAAGCGGCGATAATCGTGATGGAACGAAAGGGCTAAATCGGATTCGGCGGACGCGAGTTCTTCAGCGGTGGGGAGGCGGAGCGGTTTGGGAACAGATTCGCGATTGTCCCGAAGAAGTTGTAGTGCGGTATCGAGGTCCACGGTCGATTCTCTGGGTCGCCCAACAGACGGTTTTTACGACACCGCCCTAAACGAAGCGAGCGAGGTCTGAACTACGAGAGATTGTACCAAGGCCAGCCCGCGTCGCCAAACAGGGAAGGTGTGCCGAAGGCCTAGCGTAAAAACCATGTTGTGCGGCCCGTGCGCAACTCTAGGTCGTCCAACCGGACGGCGGAGGCCAGAGTTCAGGTCGCCGGTACCATTCGGGGTCGTTATCGCCAATCGTCGGGTGATGCGCAACGCACATGGCGTAGTAGTAGGCGGGTTCGCCAAAGAACAATGGATCGTCGGCTACGTCAGCGACATCGCCCCAGTAGTCGCGCATCATGCGATCCGCGGTTGCCTCGTCAACGCCACAGAAACGCACCATTGCATCGCGGATACGGCAGCAGAAAGCAACCGATTTGTTGTCGTGTGCAAAAGGAAAATGGTTCGGCATCATGAATGACGAGGGCCGCACAACATGAGTTTATGCGACACCTCGGTGCTTTTGGGGGTGTCTGGGGTGGGTATTTTGGCGCGTATGCTTTGTCACAGCAACGGTATTTTTGAATCGTTTTGACTTTTCGCTTGCTATGAGCCGAGTGTGTACGTATGTTCCCTTTCCCGCGGTGGCTTCAAGCGGTTGCGGTCTATCAACGAGTTTGGTGCTGACGAGTTTGGTGCTGCGGTGTGCCAGGCGAGCAGACGCGGTTCCATTCGTGTTGGCTGCCGGGCGTTGCCGTTGCGACTGAAGTGGGCAAGCTGGCCAATTGGATGACTTACAGGTACTGATGGTTTTCGAAGATGCGAGGCGGAACTCATGGATCCCAATCGGTTATTGCAAGAGGCGGCGTATCGGGGACGCTCGGAAGTTCGCAATCCGCCCACCAGGAACAGGACGGCGATCTCTAGTACCGTGCATCAACATGAGCCGGTTGTTAAGGGGAGACAAGGCGTTGCACGCGAAGATTCGATTGAGGCGGCCGATCAAGTTGATGCCTATCAAGTTGATGATGAGCGAGTTGATGTTGAGCGAGTTGATGTTGAGCGAGTTGATGTTGAGCGAGTTGGTTTTAAGCGATGTGAAGTTGAGGTTCAGGGAACTGGCGATGGTCGTGGGGCGGATGCGAATGTAAACAGCACGTGCGCGGAGAAGGATTGCATGGAAATACAGCGGGGGCAAATCCAGCGACGTGATGCCGCTTGTGGCGTTTTCGACCGCACGGAGGATGCCTTGCGTTGGGCATCCGGTGCAAGCGGGAGGTGTGGTGGTCCACCGCCTAGGGATAAGAGCAAAAATAAGCGTAGCGATAAGAGTGATGTCGACCTTCCGGTCCCTGTTCATCGCTACATTGACGGACGGTCTTACATTGTCGCCCGTGGTCGTGATTCAGTAGAGCCGGCTGTGGTCGATTCTCGTCCGTGGCAACATGCATTGGCCGTATTGGATCTGCGAAACAAAACGCCCAGTGTTGATGAGTTCATGCGCGTGGTTGTCCGAGAATTGAGGATTCGCAACTACCGACCGCATACGGTTTCATCGTACCGCAGTGCGGTTGAATCGTTTCTGCGATGGTCGGGCCGTATGCCTCACCAGATTGATCGAGAAATGGTGCGCGAGTATTTGGAGTACTTAGTCGACAGCGAAAACGGGGCATCGATGCTTAGCGTCCATCTGGCCGCAATCCGGACCGTGTTTGATAAGTTTTGCTTTCTGGACGTGACGCTTGGTTTGCAAACACCGCGTCGCGGCAAGCGTCGGCCGGTCATTCTGAGCAAGAACGAGGTGACGCGTTTGCTGCAGGCGGCGGTCAGTTATCGGGACAAGTTATTGCTCGGCCTAGCCTATGCCACCGGCATGAGGGTCAGCGAGGTTGTGAGGTTGATGTGGCGAGATATTGATTTGGATCGAAATGTGATTTCGATCCGGCATGGCAAGGGTGACGCGGATCGCCAAGTGTCGTTGCCGGAAACGTATCGGCAGCTCTTCGCGCGGATGGGGGCAGATCGGGCAGGAACCGAATACATGTTTCCAAGCGAATCGTCGCGTCGTGGCAAGTGCCGGGGCGAATCAGCAGTCACGCGTCATTTGTCGGCGCGGACGTTCCAGCGGGCAATGCAGAAAGCGATACGAATTGCGGGGATACGCAAGCACGCGACGCCTCACTCGCTGCGCCACGCTTTTGCCACTCATAGTTTCGAGGATGGTTGTGACATTCGCCGCATCCAAAAGATTCTCGGTCACGTGCACTTGGAAACCACCACGATCTATGTGCATGTCGCACGACCGGCCGATCCGTCGACGATGCCAAGTCCGATCGATCGACTGGAGCCGAAAACGCCCCGTGCGATGTTTGCGGCCGTTTCGCCGTTGAGCGAGCCTCAGGTACACACGCGAAAGTTTGCCAAAGAAGAGGAGACGCGGTGCACGCTGGAATATCGTGGGAGGAGAGGAAAGGTATTCTTGACTGGAATTCGAGCGAAAGAGTCGCGGCCTGGGTTTTGGGAAATTCAGATTCCCCACCAAGAGCAATGGCGCCACGATATCGAGAAGCTGGACAGTTGCCAGCGTGCTAGTTTGGATGACGCCCGTTTGTATGAATGGTTGAGGGCACAGATCGCGACCCAATTGCAATCAGACGTCGACGTCGATCGCGGTGGTCGGCACGCGCGGGCGGGATAGTGTCGTCTTGCTCAGGCGACACTCTGGGATGTTGCCGAGGGCACCGCGCACGGAGAGAACCCAGCGCGTTTGAACATGATCGCGTTTGAACATGATGATGTACGAGCGGGTGTTGAATCACGGAGCGGGCGGCAGGACCGGCGGCAGATTCGCGATCGCCGCTTTGACACGCCCGACATCGTCATGCCGCGGTCATACCGCCTGTGCAGCTGCGATCAAATCTTGGAAGCGACGGAACAGATAGTGGCTGTCGTGCGGTCCGGACGCGGCTTCGGGATGGTATTGCACACCGAATGCTGCTGCTGTTCGGTGCCGCACACCCGCGATCGTATCGTCATTCAAATTGCGGTGAGTGATTTCGAGGCAATCCGGCAGCGATGCCTCGTCGACGGCAAACCCGTGATTCTGCGTTGTGATTTCCACGGTGCCGGTTTGCAGATCTCGGACGGGTTGATTCACACCGCGATGGCCAAATTTCAACTTAAACGTTTTCGCGCCGCAGGCGAGTGCGAGCAGTTGATGGCCAAGGCAGATTCCGAACACGGGCGTTTGATCGATCAGTTGCGAGATCATTTCATGGGCATATCCGAGCGGTTCGGGATCGCCGGGGCCGTTAGATAGGAACACACCATCGGGATTGAGTTTCAAGATCGCTTCGGCGGTCGTATCGCCGGGAACGATACTGACGCGGTTGCCACGTGATGCGAAATGCCGAGGGATATTCCACTTCATTCCGAAATCGACACAGACGACATGCGGGCCGTCCGATGTGGCCACGGCGTCAGCGCCGATATTGTCGTTGGACCAATCGTCGAGACGTTGATCCCAAGTTCGGATTTCTGACGGCATGACTTCGCGGACCAAATCACGACCAACCAGGCCGGGCGAGTCCTTCGCTTTTTGAATCAAGCTGTCGTCGGAAAGATCGGTTGTCGACAAGACGCCACGCATGGCACCTTCGGTGCGGATGCGCCGAACCAACGCTCGCGTATCGATGCCGGAGATCGCAACGATGTTGTGCTGTTTTAGATATTCGCCCAGATCACCATCAGCACGATAGTTACTGTAAATACGGCTGACTTCGCGAACAACGAAACCCGAAAGACTGGGTTTCTCGTGTTCGACATCGATCGCGTTGACACCGTAGTTGCCAATTTCCGGATAGGTCATCGTAACGATCTGACCGCGATAGCTGGGGTCGGTAAGAATTTCTTGATATCCAGTCATCGCCGTGTTGAAGACGACTTCACCAGAGACTTCGCCGTCGGCGCCGAACGCATGGCCGGAGTAAACGGTGCCGTCTTCGAGAGCGAGTTTTGCGGGACGTGACATGGTCTTGGATCGTTAAAGGTTCGGAAGTGAGTAGGTCGATGGCGCGTTGTTCGTCGTTGGTGTACCGGCTTTAGCCGGCATACGCTCGCCGGGACGCCGGCAAACAAATCGACTGAAAAACGCAAGTCCAATCATGCGCAGTGACATGCCACTCTAAGTTCGTGCCACTGGAGTGACAAGTTGCTTAGTCATCAGGGGAACTCCGAGTGGCGTGGGAGGCTCCACGGTGCGTTTCGGCCTAGGTATCGATCAGGTCTTCGGGGGACAAGATGGGGACGGCGTTCTCTTCGGTTTCTTGTTTTTCACGCCACGGCTTGCCCGCCTTATAGCTGTCGAGTTCTTCTTGCAGTTGTTCAAGTTGCTCATGGGACTCTTTCGATCCCAGTTCAACCGCTTTGGTGCTCCACTGGATCGCTTTTTCCATGTCGCCGTTCTCTGCGTGTGCGGCGGCGAGGGTGCTGAGGATGTGTGGCAGTTTTTCTTCGGTCAATTCCACCGCGCGGGTGGCATGTTTGACTGCCCGCTGTCCGTCTCGCACCGAATCGTTGGGTGACGTCGCGAGGACCCAGGCCAAGTTATTGAGGATGCCCGAACGTTCAAGGCTTTCACGGCTGCCGGGTTCAACGCTTTCATCGTCGTTGCCGATCACGGTAAGCGCTTTTTCGTAATCGGCGATTGCGGCGGCGTGATCACCGACGCTCAAATACGAATCGGCACGCGAACGCAGGACGGATTCGTTTCTTGGGTCGCGATCCAGGATGGTGCTAAGGGTTTCGATCGCCATGCGCGGACGATTGTCTTGCAGATACAAGTTGGCCAGTTGTTGCAGCCGCGTGGAGTTTGCCGGATCACGCTCGACCAGTTTTTTCATGTCGTTGATCGCTTCGGCCATCCGGCCTTCCTCGATCGCGATCAGGCAACCGACAAAGATTGCTTGGTCGGTCTCTTGAATTTGCGGCGCGATTCGGATGGCGCTTCGTAAATCGCTTTTGGCGGATTGGACGTCACCGCGGATGACCGAGATCTCTGATCGCTGTAACAGCGACATCGGATCTTTGGGTTGCATCGCGAGCGCCTTGTTGAAATCCTCGAGCGCTTTGTCTTCTTGTCCGTCAAAACGGTACAAGATGCCCCGCATGCGGTAGACGCCTTCGCTGGGTTTGGCCTTGATCGCTTTGCTGAGCAGGGCGATTGCGTCGTCGGCGCGATCAAGTTCCATTAGCTGTTGCACTGCCGATTGGGTGACCAATTCGTTGGTCGGATCGAGGGTCATCACGGCTTCGAGATCTTTCACGGCGCCATCGACGTCGCCGGACTGCAACCGGAGTAATCCGCGGGCTTGTAACGCTTCTTTGTTTTGATCATCCGCTTCGATTGCGGCGTCGAGGTCAGCGATTTTGGCGTCGTCGTCTTCTTGCGACAGGGCTCGGAAGACGTAGGCGGCGCTGCGCTCGATCGGGTCATCTTTCAACAGTTCGATGGCTTTGGTTGTGGCTTGCGTCACGGCCGCCTTGTCACCGTCGGCGGCCATGTTCAGGCGAGCGATCATCAAATACGCTTCGACCAGCGTCGGATCGTGCTTGGTGGCACGTTCGAGCAATCGGAGCGCTTCGTCGCGAAGACGCAGTTGCGTTTGTCGGCGGCCGCGGGTCCGCAACATGCCGGCGACGACCTGTTCACTGCGCTGCAAAAAGACGCTGCCGAGCATTTTGTTGGCGAAGGAAGCGTTCTCGTCCGAGAGACCTTTGGCCAGTGCCGATTCGAGCAGTTTTGCGACCGCGTCGAGCTCTTCGGGCGTTTCGGCGTCAATTCGTTTGACAACCGATTCGTCGAGATCCTCTTGACCCGGATCGATGGTGGTTTCGGAAGCATCCGCCGATTGCGATTCCTGGGATTTGGCCGTCGTTTGATCATCGGCGAGGGCGTGATGACAGCAGGTCGAAGCGACAGCCACCGACAGTATCACGCATAGGAACGTGGTGGGTCGCGAGGCGGGTGAGCAATTCATATACAGAACTCGTCACAGTTGAAGTGGTGGGTGTTCACGTCATTATGGCGGTTTGCGCCAGAGATGCGTAGACGAGGTGCAAGAATCTGGTGCTGAATTGCCAGATTTGAGTCCCAATCCGGCGACATCAAGTCTGACCGCCAGGCGGCGCCCTCGTCGCGGATCCATGCGGTTTGCCGGTCAGGCGACTTATGACCCCGGACAGATTCGCCGAGACGCGCCCGATTCTGATAATTGAGCGCGACCGAGACTTTGGTTAAACGCGACCGAGATGTTGTTCAGACCGGCCGAGTTTGCCAATCTGCAAGCGGACGCGGGCACGACCTCAAGGCAAGCCGATGAGGCTGATTCCGGATAAAACATGCTGACAGTCTGTCGCTGATAGTCAATGCATGCTGGCAGAGAGTGGCGGTTCGTCAGTTAGCGAGTCGCCAACGAAACCGGCGCGTAAGGGCCAATTGGCAGACGCAACATACCTGCGGCGAAAACGAACCCGTGCCGTCAGGGAAGGTGCGGCCTCGATGAGGCCGAGTTGGGGCTACACGTTGCGGCTACACGTTGCGGACTGAACGTCGTGGACTGAACGTCGTGGACTGAACGTTGCGGACTGAACGTTGTGGACTGAACGTTGTGGACTGAACGTTGTGGACTGAACGTCGTGGACTAGACCGAGGCGTGATTTTTTAGCTGAGCCAATTCCGCTTCAAGCTCTTCGTTGCGTTTGATCGTTGCCTCGTACTTTGCGGCGACGGTGTTGAAGTCCGCGGCGACTTCTTGCCAAAAGTCACCGTTGCGAAAATTGATGCTGGATACGATTTCGCCTTGAGACATTTTTCCCAGCGCGGTTCGGAGCCGGTACATCGGTCCGGCGAACCGATTGCTCATTTTCAACGTGTCCCGCAAAAACACGGGCATCAGAAAGAACATGACGATCAGAATCGGAACCTGGCTGCGAATCGCGACCGCTAACGCTTGGGTAAACGGCAGGTCACCCGCCGAGAACATCAGCCGAACCATTACGCTGATGGTCACCAAACAGGTGAGGAATAGTCCCCAGTGGATGACGATGCGTCTTGCGATGGCCCACTGCACGGGCGGATCGACCAGGATTTTCGAGCGTTTGGACATAGAACCGACTTCGACGGAAACAGACGGGAGTACATTTCAACCTAACCAAGTGAACCTTAGCTCGCACTTACGCCACACAACGCTACTGCGTCGAGGTTTTCTCTGGGTGCGGCGTTGTTTGCCGGGCGAGACACGAAATCCAACGTGGTCGTCAACGAAACGGCTGTAAGAAATCCGTGTTTTCTGTGGCGAACAGGCCCGTGAGGACCCTAACGATCCGAACAAGCCGTAACGATCCGAACAATCGGTACGACCGGACCTTCGGTTGACGATTTCGCCGCTTCCCATTGCCCAGGCGGGGGCCATCCGTAACAGATTTGCCGATCGAATCAGCAGTAGCGTGCGCATTGGCAGCCGAACGCTTACTGACAAATCGGACCTTTCGCCAAAGGTCGCCTTGTCGCGAGGCATGGCAACCAGCCGTCGAGAATTGCCCGGTCAGCGCGAACCGCGGTCAACATTAGCCCCGGGCAGCGTGAGCTCGCACCACCGACGATTGCTGTGAAACACACATTTCGACAGTCAAGGAAGACTCATCCCGTCATGTCCGCATCCAGAATCAAAAGACGTTGGCTAAGAGCAGTCATAGCTGCGGCCACCACCGCGGTCGTCACCACCGCCGCCACCGCGTTGCCCGCCCCAGCCGATTCACCCGAACCGCTGCAAAGACTCGGTCGTTTTGTCGGCGCAGGCTGGGGCGACGGATACCACGCATGCGAATCGTCAGGATTTCGTCCTGTTTCGAACCTGCCACCACGCTCATTTTATCAGCAGTTCGGCAACACCAACGGATGCCAGGGTGGAACGTGCGCCGGTGAAAAAGGCTGTGCCACCGCGATCGCCGCGTTTTATTCACATAGCGGTGATTGCGACGGAAACTCGTGCGATCAAAATGGGTGTGACGCATTAGGTTGTGATGTGATGCCGATGCACAGCACCTCGCCAGCGTCGGTTCAGGCTTCGCCGGCGGTGATTCAGCCCTGGTCAATGCCGCAACCGCCCGTCGACGCCACCCCGATCGAATGGGAGACCGCTCAATCGCCGGCGGCAGACGTCGGCGGATCGATCATCGAACCGGCCCTGGAACCCGCGGCCGAATCGGCCGCGGATCGTTCGAAACGGATTGGCGCTCCAGCCCCCCGTGGCAAGGTCGAAGAGTTGCCCGCGCCCAAGCCCAGCAAGACGGGTCAGCCGAAGTCGCCGGGCACACTGAACCGACCCGGCCGGGCACCGGAAAGCCCGTCCGATGCGTTGGGTGAACCACGGGCAATCCAGTCTGGATCGGCACCGGCAGCATCATCGAGCGATACCTCGGGCATGACGCCGAAGGCTGCATTTCTGTTGGCCGATTTGCACGAAGCGGAAATGCGTCCGATTCGGCCGCTGCCGCCCCAGCCCAAGCGAGAATTGACGCGACCACAGACGCCGTCGTTTGGCGTTCCCGCCACGATGTCACTGCCGAGCGGATGGGCGCCGGAATCCGCCGCAACTGGCACCGGCAATGCAACCCAAAACATCGGTGCCCCCGAGATAGGGCTGAGCGGACCCGCGGGACGACAGGCCGTGAAGGTAAATCATCCCGGCGTGAAAACGAACCCGTTTGTCCAAACGCCCACTTCGGTCCAAGTGCCAGAATCCGCGGCATTGACGCAGGGCAACGCCGTCGACCGAAACCGACCTTACCGCGTTGCGACCGAGTCCGGGGCGGCACCACGACCGTCAGCTCCCGAGCATCGTGTGGCCGAAGTGCCTGAATGGTTGATCATCAAGCAACCTCGCTAATGCGCTGTGACGCTCTGCTGACCTGCGAAACCGACGCGCCGGCAAGACGATACCCGGACGCGTAACGATCGAATCTCAGAGCCGGCTCGCGGCGGTCAGAGAATTTTGGTGGCAAGCGGTTCGCGAACCCGATTGACGAGCGGTTCGCTTTGGCCCGCTTCGCGCGTACGACAATTGTGTCGATACTCTGCGGACTGGCCTGGGCCTGTTGCCACATTGGCATCAGCCGGGCGTTCCCTTTCCACCCGCGTACACGTCGGCGCTAGCGGCGCCGGCACGGAGTCTTTTGGCGATGTCTTCTGAGTCGATGCAGCGTTCTCTTGTTTTGTGTAAACCCGATGCCGTTCAACGTCGTTTGGTTGGCGAAGTGATTTCGCGGTTCGAATCGAAAGGTTTGAATATTGTCGCAATGAAGATGTTGAAGGTCACTCCCGAGCTTTCCAAACAGCACTACGCCGAGCACGTCGACAAGCCGTTTTACAAGAGTTTAGAAGACTTCATCACATCCGCACCCGTCGTCGCGTTGGCGGTGGAAGGCCTCGAAGCGATCACGGTGATTCGTGACATGTTGGGCGCGACCAGCGGATTAAAAGCGGCAGCCGGAACAATCCGCGGTGATTTCAGCAGCAGCCGGCAAATGAATCTGGTACACGCCAGTGATGGCCCCGAAGCGGCTGCGCGAGAGCTGTCGCTGTACTTTGACGACAGCGACTTCTGTGACTACGAACCCGTACTGACGCCGTTCATGCGCGCAGCGGATGAGTGATAAGTATTGAGAGGTTGACGGGAATCGGCCGGCTGGCACGAAGCGAGTCGCCGATGTGCCGGTCGATTATTTGTTCAGCTTCTCGCCTATTTGTTCAGCTTCTCTTCGGCGCGAGCGGCGCGTAATGCGGCGGCTTCACGAGGCAGTTTGAATTCGGGGCCCGATGGGAAGTACTGCACGTCGTCTTGCAGATAGTAAGGGCTCGGCAACGTCTGGCCATTCATGGAAACCTGGCAACCCGTAGCGCCGACGAGGCAGAATCCAGCGACAAGCGTCAGTGCAGTGAACCGGGCCAAGTTTCGATTCTTCGTGTAGCGGGTCATAGTTCCGGTGCCTTCGAAATGTCACCCGTGAACGTGTCGGGCGATGTCAGGAGGATGTGCCAAACGGAGCGTCTCGATTGCGTCCGTAGCTTTCGTCACAAGCGGTATCGACCTTTCAACCGCTATATCTTCACTTCGCGCGGTCAGATTTTCGGAAAAGTCCCGGCAAACGACGATTGAGCGGGATCGATTTGCGGTCGGACGCACGTCGTGCTCGGAACGAAATCGGAACGATTCGCGGGAATTCCACTGCTTTCGGGCCGCAAAATCCACCAGCGAGCCAAACAAGCGCGGCGGGTGACAATCGTCGAGCGATTTGGATCCGATCAAGGCTGCGAGCTGAAGCTGCTAGCAATAAAAGAGTGAAAGCAATCGCCAGTCGCAAATGACGCTATTTCGATTCTTCCAGCTGTTTCAAGCGAGCTTGAAGACGCTCGATCTCGGCTCGCAGGTCTTCCAGAATATTTGCATCCGGCGAGCCGGCGGCTGGTTTCGATCCGACGGCTGGTTTCGATGCGGCCTTGGTGGATTCATCGACGGCTTTCGGTGGCACCTCGCGCAGTTCCATGGCCGGGGGCAGGTCGCCCAAGGTGGCGTCTTCGAATATCACTTGGTCGATGGGTTCGCCATCACCAAAGTCCAGCTCATCAACGCGGCCAGACGGAAGTGATTCGCCCTCAGCCGCGTTCGAGGAAAACTCATTGGGTGAATTCTCGGCCAGCGGCATTGCAGGTGGCAACTCGCTGCCCGACGTTGCGAAATTGTTTGGATTATCCCCGGCATTACCCGAGGGCAAGTTGCCAGAATCACGCTGGCCCGCCGGCGGTGCGACTTGAACGGGGGCCTTGGAACTGGATTGGTTTCCGCCCAGCCAACCGCCCAGCTTGGAACCGATTCCCTTTAAGATCGATCCCTCGCCATCGGAGCCGTCCTGTGCGGGCGTGTCGGCGGAAGCGACCGCAGGAGCGCGCCCATCGAAGTGGACAACGAGATCAACCAACTCTTCATCGCGAACCAGCTTGATCGGCATCGGACCGAGTGGCTCTCGCCGCCGCTTCATCGAATCGGCCAATCTCTTGGTGTCAACGACGAATCGATGGTCGACGGCGACAATTCGATCGCCCGGCTGCAAACCGAATTGTTCCGCTGGCGAACCGGGGTCAACCGAAACGACCAGTGCTCCGCGGCTACCTTGTGGTTCTTCGACATCAATGCCGAGTGTCGGTTGCTGCGGTGATGATGCGGTGTCTTCGACTTGTGGTTGGCCTAATTCACTTGGCCGGTTTGATTCGAGTCGCGAGTTTTGCGAAGCGGATGACGACAACGCAGATGGGGGCGGCGTTGTCCGCGGAACGCTGCGTGGTGACGCCGAAACCAATTCAACCGGCACCACCATCACTCGGCCTGATCGACCGACATGGACATTGACGACTTCGCCGGGTCGACGGTCCGAGAGTTGTGAAGCGATTGCCGCGATGTTCGGTGTCGGGGCTCCGTCGACGGCCAGGATCGCGTCGCCACGTCGGAGTCCTGCGATCTCGGCACGCGAGCCTTCGTTAAAACTTACGACGCGAACATCGGGACTTCCGGGGCGTGGGTCCAGCACGCGAATTCCGATGGTCGCACGCGCGTTCGATTGTCCAGCGGCATTGATGCGATCGATGGTGTTGGCCGAGGCCGGGTTTGCGGATGGCGAGTTTGTCGATGGCGTGTTTGCCGATGCGCGTGCGATCGGTTCGCCGGCGTCGGTCGTTGGACCGGTGGTTGGACCTGTCGGTGGCGTTAAAGGCGAGAGGATAGATCCGCCCAGGTCGTTGTCGGATCGCGGCTGCGAGTCCGCCGCCGCGTCTGGCTGCAATGGAGTCGGCTCACCGGGAACTCGACCGCGATCGGCGTTGAGTCGATTTCGGACAGCCGCAGCATCGGGTCCGTCTGGGTCCGTTACGCCTGAGGGATAGGGGTTGTATCGTGACGAAGGATTGCGAGTGCCATCGCTGGCGCGTAAGTCATCGTTCGGGTTTGGTGCCGTCGCACTGCGAGAGTTGGGTGCGTACGGGTTGGGAGGCACATAGGGGGCTCCGATGCGAGAGCGAATGCGTGACCCCAACCGCTGCAAAATGCCCTGTGCGTGAACCGTCGGTACATCACCGATCGCAAACGCGGCGAGAGTAAAACAGACAACCAAAAGTGTTTTTGGTTTAGCGATTCTTGGCATTACGAACATAACGTCGCGACTCATTGAGTGACAAATTTCGACCGACATCCGGCTCGCGAAAACGTGAACCCTCAGCGTCGACCCCCTCGACCTAAATGGCAGGTGCCAATCGGCCAGCAAAACGGATTGCGTCTTGTGGTCTACAACGCAGGCGGTGTGAAACGAACAAATCACCCGTTCGTAAGATGCCCACTTGCTGACCCACGTCCCGCAAGCTGAATCTCCTATGATAGAGTCTGGCGTGGAGAAAGAAAAACCAACTAAAGTCCAGAAACCAGCGTTTTTCCGCCAGAATGATCACGATTGTCGCCTCACAGCCCACGGACTGCTCTTTTGGCTACGCCGAACGTTACGATTCGCCCCCTAAGCGATTTGCAGGGCATGCTGCCTCGACTGGCATCGTCGATGTCAATGTCGCGAGCGCACCTGGTAATCGACCAACTGCGGAACTTGGTGGGGCAGTCGCGTGGCAATGAGATTCTTGTCCTGAGCTGTGAAACGAATGCGGGCGATGTCTCACGCAGCGCCGATCAGGCCGGCGCAGTTTCCGGCGCAGTTTCCGACGCAATCAGTGCGGCGTCCGATCCAATGGGTACTCACCCCGTCAATCCAGGCTCTGCATCCACGTCCGATACGGCGATACCCACTCGGCAAGCCGCGGTGGTCGTGCATCACGAACCCAAGACCGACTTTGCGACCATGTTGCTATTGGGATGGTCTGCAGGTGACGTAAGTCCGGTGGGTGACGTCAATCTGAACGAAGAAGGCAACGGTAAGCCGCGGACGGACGTGCCCGACGCGAACTTGCAAGAAATGGACTTAATCGCGCTCGCGACCAAGGCTTTATCCGGGGTGCTCGATCCGCTGCTTCACGAGCGCGGCGTGTGTTTCCTGCAGTTTGCCACCGATGTGTGCTCCGGTCGTGATCGCGCGTCGCAGGATGCCGTTTCTAAAGATGCTGTCTCTGGCGACGCCGCGCCCGCATCGGATCGGCATGACGCGCTCGACACGGCTTGGCAAACCGGCATGGGGCTTTCTCACATTGGCAATCTGGAATACCTCAGCGGCGCGGTCGGTGAAGCGGACAAGTCGATTGATGTGCTACTTCGATCCAGCGGCAAGCGTGACCAGCCCGCGTTGGAATTCAGGCAGGCCGAATCGATTGCCCAGCTTGCGCAAGTGGTCGATCGCACTTATTTGCAAACAATGGACTGTCCATTGATGTCTCGTTTTCGCGGTGCCACACAAACGCTGGGCGTTTATCACCAAAGCGATGCTTACGCACCCGAACTTTGGTTTTCCATTCACTCGGGGCATCGAAATTCGGATGACCCATCGGGTCGCGGCGACAGTGACGTCGGGCCGGCGATCGGTTGCCTATTGATGGGCAAGCATGTCAGCGGGAATCCGCCATCGGACAACGGCGCCGCGCCCGACGGCGGCGATGTGATTAGCGAGCTGGTGTATATGGGATTGGTGCCCGAGGTGCGCGGGGCGGGACTCGGTCGCCAAATCATCAAACAAGCGACGAGTCTTTCGAAATCGATCGGCGCGCAGCGAATGATCTTGGCGGTCGATGAAGCCAACCGGCCGGCTCGCGATTTGTACCGCAGTGTTGGTTTGCAACCGATGATGCGCGAGTCGGTGTGGGGAAAAAACGTGGCAAAAGATGTATGAAAAAGTTGTGAAGCATTTCTTTAGAAAGGACGTTTTGTCAGCCCTTGGTTTACCCATTTTCCGATTTCTGCGCCGCGGTGAATCTAACCCGTTAGGCGGTCATCTGTTACGGCGACGATGTTGCCGTGTGAATTCGGTTAGGGAATGATGTCCAACAGTTTTTCCACGGGCGGCGATCGAATCCATCCTGGCCTGGATGAGGGCAATGAATCCGCCTCAGCGCGCTATGAGATCCGTGTTTTGTTGACTCAGCCGAACAATCCGACCGGCGATAAAGTTTTCTTTTCTCCGTGGTTCGACAGGCGTTTGACTTACGTGCTAGCAAACATAGAATCTGCCCTCCTCGCTGAAGGAACGAAAGGCGTCGCGAATGAAGATCGTGTTCAGTTTCGAAGTTTTTGGCGGGGGTACGAGTTTGGGAAGGCATTGTTGCCGCCCGGCGGAGCTAGGTTGGCTTCAAGTCAATTGCCAACGCTACGGTTGCCTGTCCTGAACTTATTGGTTTGCTTTTTTCGTTGGTTTGAGACGTGTCGTTTCGATACGCGAGGATCGGAAGTCGTATCGATTTCCCGTTCTGACCTGCGTAATTGCTGTACTGCAAAATATCCATGACGGAGGATTGCGCTCACGGTATGTCTGCATCGCAAGGCTGCACCGACGACAAGGCTGTCGTCGTATCATTCAAGGAAGCGCTAAAGCAACGCATTGGACAAGAGCGTTTCCAGATGTGGTTCACCGATCAGGTGAGCGTGTCGCTGGTCGCAGATGCACCGACTGCAGAGGCAACTTCTGTATCGACAGATTTAATGGACGGGTGTGACGCTCCATCCTCGTGTCAGGTTGCTGCGAAGCCTGCGGATCAATTCAATATCAATACACAGCTTTCTGGGGATCACGGTTCTGGTGGTCACGTTTCTGGGGATCACACAGCGGAACCGGCGAGCGACGTTCGGACCGATGGCGATCTCGGTCGACCTGCTTCACGAATCGTATCACAACGATTTGTTGTATCGGTACGCGGTGAGTTCGCGCAGCAACGGTTGTCGCGCAACTTGATGAGCGAAATGCGGGGCGCCGCGATGCAGGCGTGCGGTGTCGCGACCGATGTGATCGTTGAAGTCTCGCAGCAACCCGCCAAGCAAGCGGCGCTGCCTCTGGACGGTCTCGACGACGGCAATGAATTCGAACGATCGAACGTCGCGGTGGCCGGATCGTTAGGGTCGGCAACATGTTCGTTGGCCAGTGCCGTGGAGCCGATTTCGTATCGTTCGCGCGAATCGGCCGACGCGCAGACATCGCGCGATCGCGATCCCGCAGCGAGAAATCCCGTGATGAATCGGGGACGCCAGTCGGTGTCGCTGGGACGTCGAGCCACACCTCGGCAACGCCAGCTCGCACAGGAACGCCAGTCCGCCCAGGGCCAGTCTGCACAGGAAGGCCAGGCTGCACAGGAACAGCAGGCTGCACAGGGTCACGGGATCGCGGACGGACCGCGAATCGCAGCGGGAACACCATCGCGAGCGAGACTTTCCCAAGGCCAAACCAATTCACTCGACTCGCTGATCACCCAAGGGTTTCAATCGATTCCCAGCGGGCGACCGGTAAAACGTCTGCGTGCGAACGAACCCGCGCAGCCGAACCTGCCGTATCTAGATCGCGAGGAAGCCGCGCCGTCCAGCGGCGATCGATCAAGTGACTCGCGAGTCCAGACGCCGGCGCCGCGCGAATCCGGCCATAGCCGAGGTCCAAAGCACCAAGACGGCGACTCGGGTGTTCGCGCTGGCGGTGTTTCGGCGCGTCCTGATGCGACATCGACGGAACCGATGTCGTTGGAGTCGTTCATCGTGAGCGACTGCAACCGGCTTGCTCAAACCGCCGCGACCATGGTGATTCAATCGCCGCGAGCCGCATCGCCGTTGTTCCTGGCGGGACCCACGGGGGTCGGGAAATCTCACTTGCTGTGTGCGTTGGCGGATTCGCTGCGGCGGCGTCATCGCATGCGTCGCGTCGTCGTTTCGTCGGCCGAGCGGTTTACCAACGAGTTCATCGCGGCGATTCGCGAGAGTACGCTGACATCGTTTCGGCGTCGCTATCGTGATGTTGATGCCTTGTTGATCGACGATGTGCAGTTCCTTGGCAAGAAAACGGCAACGTTGCGTGAAATGCTTTACACGGTCGAGGATCTGACCAAGGCAGGACGCCCGATGATTTTCTCGGGCAGCAAAACGCCGAACGATATGTCAGGCCTTTGCGGCGAACTGGCTGGCCGGATGTCGGCGGGCCTGGTTTGCTCGATTCAGCCGATGGACCAGACGGTCCGCGAGTCCTTGTTGCGCCGTACCGCCGAGCAGCGTTGTGACATCGAGTGGCCTGATCCGGTGATCGATGAAATCAGCGGCCTGATCGCCGGCGACGGGCGTGCGATCCAAGGGGTGGTCAATCTGGTCGCGACCTTGCAACGCATGTATGACCGAATGCCGACGATGGATGAGATTCGCCAGTTCGGTGGCGATTTGCTTCGTGCGTCGACGCCGATCGTCAGTCTTTCAACGATCGAGCGTGCGGTTTGCGACACGTTTCATTTGGAAACCGGTCAATTGCAGACGATGGTGCAGTCACGCGTCGTCAGCGAACCACGAATGCTGGCCATGTATTTGTCTCGCGAGCTGACATCGTCGGCGTTTGCCGAAATTTCGCGTCATTACGGCGGTCGCAGCCACAGTACGGCGATCATGGCATCCAAACGCGTACGACAATGGCTTGATAGCGGAAAGATGATCGGACGCGGCGTCGGAGCGATGTCGGCGAAGGACGCATTGGCACGCATCGAAAATTTGCTGCGAACGGGGTAGACTCGACGTGGTCTGCGGGCGAGGGCCTGGCATGGCGGTCTTGGTGGCCTCTGCCAATGGTCTCGGCCTGACGTGTCGCGATCGCATCGAAATCGCTGACGGCTTTTCACAGAAATTCCAAGGAACGGATCCAAAGCGTGATCAGAAACGATTACCCCGATCGACGAGACAAAAAGAAACGCCAAGCGTCCGCGGCCGAGATTCTTCACCGGCAGCCGCCCGTCGACTTGGACGCCGAGATGGGCGTATTGGGCAGCATCCTGTTGATGCCCGAGGTCTGCGATGACTTAGCCTCGGTCCGCGCCGACGATTTCTATGATGATGCCAATCGGATCATCTATGAGAACCTGCGCGAGATGCACGACGAGGGCGGCAAGATCGACGTCACTCTGTTGGTCGCGCGGTTGCGAAAAGCTGACCAGTACGAAAAGGTCGGCGGCGCTGCCTACATCGCCAGGTTGGCCGGGGCCGTCCCCAATGCGGCACACGCGGTTTATTACGGCAGCATCGTTAGCGAAAAATCGGTGTACCGAAAGTTGATCGAATCCAGCACCGAGATCCTGCGTGATGCGTACGACCAAGCCAGCGATGCGCACCAGTTGTGTGCGCAGGCGGAACAAAAAGTATTCGCGATCATGGACGGCCGGACGGCTCAGTCGGTGCACAGCATTAGCGATGTTTTGCACAAAGCCATGGATCGCATGGAAGCGCGGATGCGCGGCGAGCATACCGACGGAACGGTCGAAACCGGGCTATCCGATTTTGATCAGATGACCGGTGGGCTGCACAACGGCGAATTGATCATTCTGGCCGCTCGCCCGGCCATGGGCAAAACCGCGCTTGCGATGAACGTTGCGGAATACGTCGCGATCGAACAGCGAGCGCCGGTGCTGTTTACCAGTTTGGAAATGTCGGGAATTGAGCTGGCCGAACGGATGCTTTGTTCACTTTCCCGCGTCAACGGTCACCGCCTGCGAAACGGCACGATCAGCGCCGATGATCGCGCCAGGCTGATCGAAAAGGCGAACGATATCAGCCAAGCACCTTTCTTTGTCGATGACTCGCCAAGTCGTACCGTCAGTGAAATTGCCGCCGCCGCTCGCCGTATCAAACGACGCGAAAAAGACCTCGGCTTGATCGTGGTCGACTACCTGCAACTGATCGAACCGGATAACTCGCGCGACCCGCGGCAGGAACAGGTGGCAAAGATCGCGCGGCGTTTGAAAGGAATGGCGCGAGAATTGGAAGTCCCGATGTTGTGTTTGTCGCAACTGAATCGTCAGGCAGAAGACAGCAAGGATCACCGGCCAAAACTGAGCCACTTGCGTGAATCGGGTGCGATCGAGCAAGACGCCGACGTTGTCATGTTCGTGCACCGCGAAGAGTATTACCACCGCGGCGAAGAACGAGCCCAGTACGCCGGTCAGGCCGAAATCATCGTCGCCAAGCAACGTGCCGGACCGATCGGTGATGTGCAGCTGACTTGGGAGGCCGATTTTACGAGGTTTTCCAACCGGGCACCCGAGCGACACAGCGAGTTTGATGACTACGCCGAGTTCAGCCCTCCAGGCGGCGGTTTCTAGCGAAAGTTTGCCGAGGGAAATTGCCATCGAAAAGTGTGCCGAGGGGAGCGGGCGTCGCGCTCAAATTTTCCGGGCCATCGCTCGACTCGGTGGCGAGCGATGGACGCTAAAAAGGTGTTCCGCACATCGCCTTGCCAAAAATTTGGCGTTTCGGTAACCTTTCGTGCTTGAACTGTCTCGTTTTGTTGGCCACCCGCTGTGGCCGGGCGAGAAAAGTCAAGCTCCTACGTACCGTGGCAACTGGGACGAAGGGCGAGAGATTGCGAGCAATACGCGATCCGATGCTCTGGATCTGTGAGCCGGCGAAGGCGACGCTTTCGACCGAGAGCTCCGGACTCTTGGAACCCGCCGTGGTCAACCCACAAGGATTTTTTTGATGGCGAATAAAATCGTCCAAGAGATGATCGAAGCTGGTGTTCACTTTGGACACCGTACCAGTCTTTGGAATCCAAAGATGGCGCCCTATATCTTCGGGCGCAAAAACCAAATTCACATCATGGACATCCGCGAGACACTCCGCGGGATGCTCCGTGCCCGTAAGTATCTCAGCCAAGTCGCTGCCGGTGGCAGCTTGATTCTGTTTGTCGGAACGAAGCGACAAGCGGGTGAAGCCATCGAGGCACAAGCGGCTCGCTGTGGCATGCCATTTGTCAGTGAACGATGGCTCGGCGGCACGCTGACGAACTTCCGCACAATTCGCAGTCGACTCACGCGTCTGGAAGAACTCGAAACGATCCGCGGCAGCGACCAGATCGACAACTACAGCAAGAAGATGCAGTCGTCGTTGAATCGCGAGTACCGAAAGATGTACCGCAACTTGAACGGTCTGCGAACGATGAACCGTTTGCCCGAGTGTCTGTTCATTGTGGATCCGGGCAAAGAACGTAACGCCGTACGCGAAGCAAAGCGTTTGGGCATCACGACCGTTGCTTTGATCGATAGCGATAGTGATCCCAGCCTGATCGACTTGCCAATCCCCGGCAATGACGACGGCATTCGCAGCATCGAATTGATCGTTCGCCAGTTGGCCGACGCCGTCATCGTCGGTAAAGGTCAGCACGCAACCAATCAAGGCAAAGAAGCAGCCGATACCCAGCAGGCGGCACCAGCGGCCGAAGCTGCAGGTGCCGAAGCGGCTGCTGCGGCCGAAGCTGCACCGGTTGCCGCCGAAGCGGTCACCGCAGCCGATTCCGGCGGTACATCGCCAGACGCCTAGTTCGCCAGACGCCTAGTTCGCCGGACGTCTAGTTGACTCGCGGATACTTGACTCGCGGACAGTCGCAAGCCCGCGATGCTTTGCGAGGTGCTCAGCACTCTTTTCACGGAAAGAGTGCGATGTGTTTCCCCTGCGAAGCGTCGGTCACGCCCGGAGAGAATGACAGGATGTTTCATCCGCCCACGGTCAATCATCGCGGGGCGAATGCGAAACAACTGGTACCTCGGACGTAACAGCCGGCTCAGATACGTGACCGCGCGGTTTGCCATGGTGTCGAATTGCCATATGGTCGACCGACGTCCGTTCCTTACATAACTTCACTAGCCGCCCTGGTGCATGCACAGGGCGGCATGTGTTAGCAATTACCAAACTCATCTTTCAATCAATTTTTGTTGCGGCTTCCACTCGTCGCTCGCAAAACCAAACTCACTCGCGTCAAGACGCATAAGGATCCATCGAAGGAAAACAATGTCGATTTCAGCCAAAGACATCAGTGAATTACGAAAAGCCACCGGTGCCGGGATGATGGATTGCAAGGCAGCACTGACCGAATCGGGCGGTGACTTTGACGGTGCCCTGGATTACTTGCGTAAGAAAGGTCAGAAGGTCGCGGCCAAACGCGCCGATCGCGAAGCCAATGAAGGCGTGGTTGTCGCCGTCGTGAACGACGCCGGAACCGAGGGCCTGCTGTTGGCCGTCAGTTGCGAGACGGACTTCGTTGCCAAGAATGATGATTTCATCGCGTTCGCCAACAGTCTTGCTCAATTGGCAGCGGAAAACAAAGCCGCGGACAAAGATGCCGTTCTGGCGTTGACGATCGATGGCGGAACGGTTGCCGAAAAGTTAGTCGAGAAGACGGGCCTGATCGGCGAGAAGCTTGAAATCTCGGACTATCAAACGGTCTCGGGTGAAAACATCGCGTCGTACATCCACGCCGGCAGCAAGATCGGCGTTCTGGTTTCGTACAAAGACGGTGGCAAGGACGAAGCGCCTCAGTTCTTTCGCAGTGTCGCCATGCACATTGCCGCGATGAGCCCATCGATCTTGCGTCCCGAAGAGTTCGACGCCGAATATGTGGCGAAGGAAACCGAAGGCATTCGTGCCGAAATCATTGCTGAGAACGAACTGAATGAGAAAGAGGATCTTGGCAAGCCGCAAAAACCGGTTCCGACCTACGCAAGTCGCCTCCAATTGACTCCCGAAGTGCTCGCCGAAGCCGAAGCGAACATCAAGGCGGAATTGAAAGCCGAAGGCAAACCGGAAAAGATTTGGGACAAAATCGTGCCCGGCAAGCTGGAACGCTTTATCTCTGACAACACGTTGCTGGATCAAGCGAAGTGTTTGATGAGTCAGGTGTACGCACTGGACGATACGAAAACGGTCGAAGCGGCTATCAAAGACCTTAGCCCAGAGGCGGAAATCGTGGCTTTCAAACGAGTGTCCGTCGGCGGCTAGGAACGCTTGTTCCTTGGCGTCGGTCCGTCGATGACCCAGTCGCGTTGATAGGTCACGTTCATAGGACATCTGCGGCAACAGTCACCCCTGACGTGCTTACGGCACCGCTTGCGAATACTTTTCGACATGCCTCGTCGATCCCCCATCGGATCGGCGAGGTTTTTGCGTATCATGTGTACTGCTGTACGCGTTTCACAACTTTTTGATCTTTAGCCCGCGACGATTCTTTATGGCCGACGACACCGATTCCAGCGAAAATCTTCGCTACCGCCGAGTGATTCTAAAACTTAGCGGCGAAAGTTTGGCGGACGCGGGAGGCCGAGGGATCAGTGCAGAGGAGACCGGCGCGATCGCGGCGCAAATCAAGAACGCGCACAAATCCGGTTGCCAAATCGCGGTGGTGATCGGCGGCGGCAATATTCTTCGCGGCGCTCAATTCTCGGGCGGAAATTCGCTGGTCCAAGAAGCCACCGCTCATTACATGGGCATGATGGCAACCATGATCAATTCGCTGGCGATGCAGGACGCTCTGGAATCGATCGGCTTACAGACCCGCGTGATGTCCGCTTTGCCTGTAGAGAAGATCGCGGAAACCTTTATCCGTCGCCGGGCGATTCGACATCTGGAGAAAGGTCGAATCGTGATTCTCGCCGCCGGAATCGGGAATCCCTTTGTAACGACCGATACCGCTGCGGCACAGCGAGGCTTGGAACTCGACGCCGACGTGATCCTGAAAGCAACGCGAGTCGATGGCGTCTATAGCGACGACCCCGAGAAAAACCCGCATGCGGTCTTCTATGACTCGTTGGCCTATAGTGACATCGTCGAGAAGAAGTTGCGAGTGATGGATGCGACCGCAATCGCGTTGTGCCAAGAACACGAAAAGCCGATACTCGTGTTCAATTTTAAGAAAGACGCGAATATCATTCGAGCGATCAATGGTGAATCGGTTGGCACCTGGATCGGACCGAAAGACGCCTAGAACGTTATGATAGAGGCCCAGTGCCGACTTTTGACTCGTAACAAATCTTGCATAACTCCCCCTGCAACAAGGACGACATGATGACATTCGACGAAACACTAATGGACACCGAAGAGCGAATGGAAAAAGCGGTTTCCGTACTCGGAAACAACTTGGCCGGTATCCGTACGGGCCGGGCCAACCCCGGTTTGGTCGATTCGCTCAAGGTAGAAGTCTATGGCAGCACGACGCCTTTGAAGCAACTCGCGTCGGTGGGAACACCCGAGCCGCAACAGATCGTCATTCGCCCCTACGACGCCAGTACGATCAAGGAGATCGAAAAAGCGATCGTCGCCGGCGACTTGGGACTGAACCCGCAAAACGACGGCCGCATCATTCGTTTGAATGTCCCGCCGCTGTCCACCGAAGTTCGTAAAAAGATGGTGTCGCGCATCAAAGAACTCGCCGAAGACGCCAAAATTTCGATCCGAAATATTCGCCGCGATGCGAACAAGGCGGCTGATCAAAGCGAAAAAGACAAACTATTGACCGAAGACGATCGTGACAAGCTGAAAGAGCAAGTCCAAGAATTGACAAAGAAATACGAAGAACAGGCCGGCGAAATGGCCAAGACGCGGGAAGCAGAAGTACTTGAGGCCTAGCCTCGGCCGAGATCACACTCGCAAACCGATCGTTGTAACTCGAAAGATCAAGTCCGCTGATGCCACACTCGGTGCAATGCCCACAATGCAATGGCGCCGTCTCGGTCAACGATCGAGACGCCGGCAACCGTGTGTCGTGTCCACATTGTGGCCGGACATTTGTTGCGCCCGGCCCGTTGGCATCGAGTAACGATGATGATGACTGGTTAAAGCTCGATGACGACGGCTCTGACGCTGTTCACACCGCCGACGACGCAACGGCGTTGAATTCCGGCGATCTCGCATCGCCGCTGGACGACTTTACCGCGGGTGATGAACCACTTCCGTCGGGCACACCGGCAAACAATCCTATTGCCGATGCCGACGATTTTGGCGCAGGCGATGTTGGGGGCGGTGATGTTGGGGCCGGTGATGTTGGCCACGATGATTTTGGATCGGATGGATTTGGCACGGAATCGAGTGACGATGATCTGTTTGGCGATTTGCCGCCGATCGATATTCCGGCAATGGCGCCACCACCGAAACGATCGGCACCGATCGATCCAGGCGCCGCGTCGATGGCGGGGCTGGGGCCTCCCGTCAAAAACACCGGTGGGGCGAAGCCGCCTACCGCTGGATCGACAAGTCACCAGACTGAATTTCGCTTGAAATGCAACGTCTGCGGTTCGCTGATGTATGCGAAAGCGTCACAGGAAGGCAAGAAGATCAAATGCAGCGATTGTCACTCACTGGTCGTCGTGCCGCCGCCGCCGAAGGTCAAGCAGTCGCCGAAAATCGATATCAGCAAGGCGCAGACGTTTGAGTTCGGCGAGGCGCCGAAAGACGCTCGGCGCGAGGACCCATTTCGGAAATCGGCTGCTGACCTGCTAGAGCGGGCCGAGAAAGAAGACCCCGAACAGACTGCCGACGACTTCGAAACACCCGACATCTTGGAGTGGGCCCGAAATGTCTTTGGAATCTTTACCGATCTGAATGTCATCTTGCGGCTGATCATCTTTACGCTGATCGGAGCGGTGCCGGCGTATTTTGTGCTGGCGATGGACAGCCCGATCGCGGTCCTGGCATTGTTCATCGGTGGCGCCCTGTTTGCTGCTCCTTTAATCGCGTGCGGTTTTGCCATTCTGCAGTCGGTGGCCAACGACGAACCGAGTGTCGATGAGTGGCCGTCGCTCGATCCGATGGAATGGCTAGGCAGTGCTGGCGTGGCCTTCGCTGCCGCGGGATTTTCTGGCGTTCCGGTGTTTGTCTTGGCTCAATTCTTGTTCGACAATTCGCTGATCATCATCGGCGTGACAATGATGTCGATTTATTTCCTGTTCCCGTTCGTGCTGCTTTCTATGCTGGACATGCAGACGATCATGATGCCGTTTTCGCCAGAAGTCGCGCGCAGTTTTAATACCAGCCAAGAATCATGGGGCGGGTTCTATTTCTCCGCCGGCGTGCTGTTCCTCGCCTTGTTTTTGTTGTTTGTAGCAACGACCGGCAGCGGCGCGCCAGCGATGGCGTTCATCAACGTCGGGGCCACCGTTGCCATCGTCTTCGCTTACTTTGCGATGATCGGCCGATTGGCCTATGCCATTGGTCAGTCCGTTAATGAAAGCCCGCGCGAACCGGACGACGGCAAGAACGATCAAGAAAAATCAGCCGATCACGCATAGCGTTTCTCACGCGGCGATCCACGTGATCGCGGACTTGGTGGTGAAGCCCAAACTGTGTCGACGCCAGCGCGGGGCTTACTGATTAACGAAACTGGCAAAGTGTTTCTCTGGCTGCCTGCCAACATAGACATTTGATCTCTCGCATCCGCGCGAGCAGTGGTACACGCTCGCTCCGGCACATGTTCGGCTTGCGGTTACTTAACAAGCGATGGGGGTGCTCGGGGCCAATGTCGAGCAAGCGTCGTTTGCAGCGGCAAGGTTGCTGAGCGTCGTCATGTCTGTGGGGTCGTCGCATGGAGTCCTGTTCGTGAGGTTGATGACGATGGACTGAATTCGGTCCTTGCTTCTATGCAATTCGCTCGATCACGAGGATGGTGATTGGTCGGAGGTTTGCTAGTGATTTACTGCATTCGATTTTGGTTGGACGATCATCCGGGTGCTGTTTCCGGTTTTCTCCGGCTGATCGGGGCGGACAGTGATCGGTCGGGGGCGAATTTTTCGATGAAGTCATCGTTTTCGTTGAGCACTTACCTTGGATGGCTACCGTTATTTCGGAGTCGACTTGTAGGATGTCGGCGCGGTTTCGCCGGCGTCGCTTCGGCTTTGCTATTGACCGCGACTCGACGCAAGAATCGGGCGGAAAAATAGCGATTGGTCCGACGTTACCCTTGTGAAATCGATTAGCATGAATGCAGATCGACCGGACGCCAGGGGGCGTCGGGGCGCTTGGTTCGACGCTTTGGTATTTGCACCTAGAAGCACTGAGCGTTCGCGGTCGGGAACTTTCGCGGTCGCCAACTTTGGCCGGCAAACGTGCGGCAACTGACATACTTCACCGTTCTCACTTTGTGGACGATGCAAAAACTTTCAAACATAGTCGTGCGCACCTGCGGGGAAGACCGATGACGGCCGCCAATGCGTTTTCACAGCGTCCTCAACCGGGACCATTTGACGATGAGGCACATGACAGTTGGTCGATGCCTGTCGTGCGCGTCGCCGGCACGCAGCTGCATATTGCATATTCTGTCTTCATTGCGTTAGCTGTATTGACTGCATTCACGGTGACAGTTGCGCCTCGCGAGGGCAACAGTGACCTGCCGATCGTGACGCTGATCGGCGTTGCTTTCTGGGTAACCGGTTGGTGCGTGCAAACGGTCGCGGCACTGGCGATCGGGATTTGGTTGCGTTGTCCTAGTTCGACCATGACGATCGGACTGTGGGGCGTCGAGAGTTCGCGTCGACCGTGGACCGCCGCTCAAGCACTCGCGTTGGTCGCTGGCACGTTGGTCCCCGTTTTGTTGCTCGGCACCGCCATCATCGCGGCCGATTATGTCTGGTACGGTCACCCTTCCTTTCAACAATCTGGATCACAGTCATCGTGGTTGGGCAGTTGGGTGAACGTGTGGGACACACCATCGCTCGGCCTAACCAGCGCGGATTCGATTCTGCGAACGGGGGCATGGTTGTGCTTCATTCAAGTGCTGTGCCAAACGCTGCCGTTTCCCACAACGCTTGGTCGTTTGGGACTCGTCGCGCTTGTCACGGTGACCCAGCCGGATTCAGACCCTCGCGTGCAAACGCGACGATCGCGATTTGCGATCCGAGTGATCGCGGTAACAATGGCGACGACCGCCGCGGCCTTGTTGCTGATTGACGGTGCCGTTTTGCCAATGCAATGGCCACTGTTGCTGCTGTTGGCCGTGGTTCTATGGCTGACCGCACAGGCAAAGGATATCAGCAGCTATGTGTCGAGTTTCCATGAGTTGTCCGACGAACAGATTCTGCAGTGGCTTGATTCCGAAGGGCCCTTGGCCGACGACGGGCTTGTCAAGCTTGCTCCTCGCGAGACTCTATTGGCTCGCGTAACCGGATTCGCAAAGAACTGGAACAACCGCCGCAAGGCGCTTCGCGCGTTACAGCGAGAGCATGCCGAGGCCGACGATGTGTTGCGCTTGGACGAAGTGCTAGAGCGGATACACACCGATGGTAAAGAATCGCTGTCGGAAAAAGATCGAGCACTGCTGATGCGTGTGAGCCGAACAATGCAAAAGCAACGCACCGATTCGACCCATGGTTCAACCGAGTGAGCCCGTGATTGAGCGAGCTAGTAAGCCAGTTGGTTAGTTGGTTAGTTGGCCAGTCGGTTAGTTGGCCAGAGAGCGATCGAGCGATCCCATTGGTCCATCGATCGCCGATGAATCGTCCGCATCTTTTCACCGGCAAATGCAATTTTGGCGATCAATCGCAAAAAAATTGTTGCTGTCGCGGCGCTCACTTTTCGGATTGTCATCCCGGCACAGGTGCTCAGCTTGCTACTTCCTTGGTGATTCCTGACGCGCTCGAGCCGTGAAGTCTGGTTGCACAATCCTTATCTTCGTTACCAACGGACGAGGGTTCGGTAGCCACCCCGAACACCTTGGTTTGGATCGTTGCGCAATTGATGACGAGAGGCGAATTGGTGGCCTAGACTTCAGTGCATGATCGGCGCGATACGTGACCGGTGCGAATGCCCAATTCCCCTGACCGTTTCGTTATCAAGTCATGATTTCCAATGCAACTTCGCTCGAAAGTACGCCTGGCGCCGTGCCCATCGTTGCGCCGGTGCAGGGATCATCACGCGTCGACAATCGCGTCAGTGAATTGGAAAATGAGGTCAACTGTCTCGCTTTTGCGATGTCACAGCGGTTTGAGGAACTGTCACTGATCCATGATTTGACCGATCGGTTAAATCTTGAGGCGGATCTGGCAGCGATTTGCGACAGTTTGCTGGACCAACTATCGGGATGCATTGGCGCCGAGACGATCGCGATCGACCTGTTTGGTGACGAAGACGCCGCGATCGAGCCAAAGCTTTTTCATACCGGGCGGCCATTCGAGCGAGATTGGATCGACGGCATCACCGAAACGTATGAAACAGGTGCTACCGTTACGATCGCAAATGATTGGAAGGGCCGCGCCGGGCACAGCATTCGAGTCGTGGTCGTGCGAATCGATCATCGGCAAGGCGAACTTGGGCGTATGATCGCGGTTCGCAGTGACGACGCGGTTGAGTTCGGGACCATCGAAGGCGACCTGATGAAGTCGACGTCGATGATGCTGGGGATGCATATCGCAAACCAGCGACAGTATGCAGAAATGCAGCAGATGTTCGAGGGAACGATTCAGTCGTTGGTCTCGGCGTTGGATGCGAAAGACGCGTACACGTGTGGTCATAGCACTCGCGTTTCGGAACTCGCGGTCGAGCTTGCAACACGACTGGGATACGACGCGGATCGAGTGGCGACGATCCGCATGGGCGGCATCCTGCATGACATCGGTAAAATCGGCGTGGACGATTCGGTGCTGCGAAAACCCGGCCGTCTGACCGACGAAGAGTTCGAACAAATCAAACAGCATCCCGTGTTGGGATACGAAATTCTGCGAGGCATCCGGCAGTTTCGCGACATCTTGCCTGCGGTTCGTCACCATCACGAGTCCTGGGACGGCAGCGGATATCCCGATGGCTTGGCGGGAGACATGATTCCGCGTGATGCCCAGATCATGGCCGTCGCTGATGCATTCGATGCGATGACAAGCGATCGACCCTACCGCTCGGGGCTGGCGCTCGATAAGGTGGTCGGCATCTTTGAAAGTGGGCGCGGAAGCCAGTGGGCGGCCGACGTCGTCGACGCGCTGTTGGCGGCTCCGGAAGTCATGGAACGCTACGCGAGGAAAGAATAGTTCGGCAGCGTTGGTCGCGATTCTTTTATCATCGCATGGGGGTTCGGCCAGACAGCCGGTGTCACTGCTGTGCCGGAATGTGTTCCGCCGTCTAAAGATCTTTCAGCCGGCGGACCGACTCTTTCGCCCGTTTTAAAAACTCAGCTTTGGGTTCGCCCGATTCTAAAAAGATGGGAGGCCCGATCGTAATGCAGCTGAGCATCGGAACGGGCAAGAACTCACCTCGCGGTAAAATGCGATTGACGTTGTCAATATAGACCGGCACGAGCTCGAGATCGGGTCGTTTTTTGCCCATGTAGTACAAACCGCTTTTGAAGTCACCCATTTCGGACTCTCCCGACGAACGTCCTCCCTCGGGAAAAACGATCAATGAGTAGACATCGCCCATTTGCTCTAACATCAGATCGATCGGGCTACGGTGCACCTTGATCTCTTTCCGATCGATCAACAACGCGTTAAAGCTGCGAGCCATGTGTGGCTTGATCCATCCTTGGGTCCAATAATCTTTTGCCGCGACCGGACGGGTCACGTTGCGAAGTTCACGCGGCAGCGCCGACCACAACACGACCGCGTCCAAGTGGCTGGTGTGGTTGGCGAAATAGATGCGTTGGCATGTGTCCGGCTGGCAATCGATCCAGCGCACGGTGAAGCCGCTGAAGAGTTTGGCGAGGCCGACGATGACATGACTAGTGAGTGTCATGCAAAGAGTCTACTTACAGGTGCGACGCTTGCGAAGCGGAGCAACACGCATCCTTTGGCCGCATCTTGCAGCCGACAACGATGTCAGCGGACAGTTCGCGTCATCAGTCGCCTGCAGGGGGCGCGATTGATTGGCTGTGGCCTGGGATCGGGACGGTGGGTCAATCAATCATGGCCATGCAGTTGCTGAATCGATTGCGTGCGAACGCGAGGAGCGGTCACGCGAGTCGTCTTGACGGCCCGCCGGTTGTACAGTTTTACGGTCAACTGCTCGTAGCCTTCGACCATGGACTGCAGCGAACCGCTTGTCAGTACCAATTGTCGGCCTGCGACGCCCATCGACACACAACGAGCCTTATCGCAAAGCAGACCGCTGATTGTTTGGCTCATCGCGTCGACGTCTTCGCTTGGAATCAGGTGTCCCGTGACGCCCTCTTGCACCGATTCGCGGACCGATCCGACGTCGGTGGCGACGCAGGGGACGCCACAGGCGAGTGCTTCCAGGATGGACACCGGCGAGGCTTCGTTGAGCGAGCACAGCGTGAACACATCCAGAGCCGCCACCAATCGCGGTGTGTCGTGGCGGGTTCCGAGTAAATGAATGCGGTCGCTGACGCCCAGTTCCGCCGCGGTCGTTTCGATCAATTCGCGCGTCGGTCCATCGCCGACGATCAGCCAGTGTGCGTCGGGATGTTCCGATCGCATCTGCGACGCCGCTCGGACCAGCATTTCGTGGTTCTTTTCGCTTCGCAGGGCCGCGACGATGCCGATCAAAGGTGTGGAACTGGCGAGGCCCAATTCTTGGCGAACGTCACGACGTGCTTGGTCGCTGGGCACAAATCGCTGGCAATCGACACCGTTTCGAATCACGTTCACTTTCGATTCAGGAAACCGCTCGAACTGTTTCAGAAAGTCGCCATGCGAATCGGCGACGGCAATGAACGCGTCGGTTATCGGCGTCAGCCAGCGGTTGGCGCGCCCGACACCGTCCGGCCAGCCCGTCGAATGCAGTGCCGACGCAATCACCGGAACTCCGGCCAGATGCGCGGCCAGACGCCCCCAAAACATTTTGTCGCCGGCACCCACTGTGATCACGGCATCGGTACGGCGAGAGTGCATCAAGGCGACCAATCGCGGCAAGACGCGCAGGTCATATTTGCCGGTCAACAGGTGGCTGTGCACGGGAAATTCGTTGGCAATACTCTCGCCAAGGGGACCCGGTTCTTTCAAGCACACGACTTCCGGGCGTACGATCGACGGATCCATCCGGCGCATCATGTTCACCAACAGCGTTTCGGCGCCGCCGACCGGCATGCTGGTGATCACGAACTGAACGCGCAGCGGTCCAGCTTGACTGCGAGGTGGGACGTGGCGCCATGGCCGACGGCGTGAGTACAACATAGATCAATCGGTAATGGTTAGCGGCGTGTTGACCGGTACTGGATTCAGCACGCCCGCAAGCGGCACGCAGGGAGGGACGATGGGTTGGATTTTGACTTTCCGAGCGTCGTAAGTCAGCCAGTTGCGCAAGCGAGCAAAGTCGGGATCGCCGTGGATGCGACGTAGGTGAAAAGCATCTTGCCCAGGAAAGTTGTAAGCGCCGTACGCGCTGCAAAAACCAGACAAGCCCGCTTTCTGTGCCGCCGACACCACGTTGGGAGTCAATTGTTCGGGCAACCCGAAGGGCACCGCAAAATAACGCACGGCGCGCCCGATCATTTGTTCCAGCGCGTCCTTGGCGTCGTGTACCTCACGCTGCAACGTTTGTGGATCATCGGCCGTTGCGAAGTCGACGTGTGTTGCGGTGTGCAACCCGATTTCAATGCCAAGCTCGGCGGCTTCGCGAAGCTGGCCGGCCGTGTTGACCGCTAGCGGTGTGCCGGCCTGAACGTCGTGTGGAAAGGGCGTTTGGTTTTGCACGTTGCCGACAGTAACGAAGTACACGCAGGGAACGTTGTTCTCGGCGAGGTACGGCAGCGCGAATTCAACGTTTTCGGCGTAGCCGTCGTCGAACGTGAAAGTCACTGTCGGGTCGGCACTGAAATTACTGGCAGCCCGACGCTGGACTTCATCAAGCCCGACCAGACGGAAATGTTCGCAGCAATAGTCCACGTGCCGTTTGAATTCGTCTCGCGAAATCGTCCAATCGTTTGGATGCGTGTCGGCCACGCGATGATAGAACAGCACCGACATTGGCGCGCCGCCATCCTGGCAAAGTTGTTGCAACTGTTGTCGGCGGATCGGCGCGGTGAGTCGCAAGCGTGCTTCGATCGCGGCGGTGCGTAGAATTTGCATCGATGAAATGAATGTGCGGGCGGGGCAAGGATTCCTTCTAGTGAAGGTTTAGCCCAGAAAACCGAGCAAAATCGTGACTGAAGGGCTTCAGCGATCACGCCGAGCTGCTTAGTTGCACCTCCGCAGGTGGTCGTTCGGGTGATTCGGATTTTGCCGGTCACGAGAGATCGGTTGCATCGTTCACGCAGCCGCAGGAATGGTTAGAATTCGGTGCCCTGCTTGTGTTCCTTCCCCCACCTCGAGTCTCACATGACCTCACGCTTTACCGACGTAGTGATTCGCGCGATCCGAATACCCGTGGTCGCAATTGCTGCTTTGTTGATCGTCTATCCGAGTGCTGTCTACGCGGATCATCCGAATATCGTCATGATCGCGATCGATGATCTGAATGATTGGATCGAACCGCTGGGAGGGCATCCGGACGTCAAAACGCCTTTCATGAAGTCTTTGGCCGAGCGTGGAATGACGTTCACCAACGCGCACTGCCAGGCACCCCTGTGCAATCCCAGTCGCACATCCATCATGACCGGTCTACGTCCGACGACGACGGGCGTCTACGGATTGTCGCCTTGGTTTCGCGAAGTTCCCGAGTTTGCCGACACCGTGACGATGGCTCAGCACTTTCATAACAGCGGCTATCGAACACTGATTGGCGGAAAGATTTTTCATGGCGGCTACGGACGTAAATCATCCGGATTGCCCGAGTGTGATGTTTTGGGGCCGAGAGCCAGCGTGGGCGTGCGTCCGAAATCCAAACTGATTCCGCCAACCCCCGGCGGCAATCATGGTTTGATGGACTGGGGGACGTTTCCGCATCGCGACGAAGACAAAGGTGATTGGGAAGTCGCTTCGTGGGCGGTCGGCGAACTGGAATCGATGCCGAGCGATCAGCCGTTCTTTCTAGCTGCAGGTTTCTTCTTGCCTCACGTGCCCTGTTACGCGACACAGAAATGGTTCGATCTGTATCCCGAGGATTCCGTGGCAATGCCGCCGATGTTGGACAACGATCGCGACGACACGCCCGATTCGTCCTGGTATATCCACTGGGATTTGCCAGAGCCGCGAGCGAGTTGGCTGATGGAAAACAACCAGTGGAAACCACTGGTCCGCGCCTACCTTGCATCGATCAGTTTTGTCGACAGTCAGGTAGGACGAATTCTGCAGGCCCTGGAGTCATCACCTTACGCCGATAATACAGTCGTCGTGCTGTGGAGCGACCATGGTTATCACTTGGGTGAGAAACAGATCTCAGGAAAGAATACGTTATGGACGCGGTCGACAAGAATTCCGTTGATCTTTGCCGGTCCCGGAATCGCGTCGTCAACCCGATGTGACCAGCCTGCCGAATTGCTGGACCTGTACCCGACTTTGTCCGAGCTAGCGGGATTGGCGGTGCCCGATCATGTCCAGGGGCTTAGCCTGAAACCACAGTTGACCGACCCCGCGACACAACGTGAGAAACCGGCAGTGTGCACTCACAATGCAGGTAATCATTCGGTTTGCGACACACGCTGGCGGTATATTCGATACGCCGACGGGGCCGAGGAATTGTATGATCGAGACGCGGATCCCAACGAATTCGAAAACCTTTTGGCTCAGGGACGCGATCGGTCGGAGGTGCAATCGGTTGTTGATCGGCTGGCAAGATGGTTGCCGACTAACGACAAGCCGTTGGCCCCTGGCAGCGCGGCGCGGATTCTGGAGAAGCGCGAGGACGGGTTTTACTGGGAAGAAAAGCGAATCGACCCGGACGCACGAATCGAATGAGCCAGCATCACCGAAGCACGCCGGGTTGCCCGATCGCGGCGATCTTTCGATAGTAAGTACACATGATTCGGTCCGCCCAGGCGGTGTTTTCGTGTTATCAAGCTGGCTTCGGCCAACAATCCGTGATTAGCGATCCGGAAACCTTCGTGACAAAGCGGACTGGCCCCCCAGACTGGCCCGGTCGACTGTTGTCGTTTTCCGAATGGTTCCGGTTCACAGTTGCGAAAGGAACCGAGCATGAACAAAGTGCGAACACGGTTCAGAATGAATCACATTTTCCATCCACAGAGAAATCGGTAATACCTGACATGAGCGTTTTGGTGACTCAACAAGCCCCCGACTTCACCGCACAAGCAGTGATGCCTGATGGGCAGTTCAAAGAAATTTCGTTGAGCGATTACAAAGGCAAGTACGTCTTGCTGTTTTTCTGGCCGTTAGATTTTACGTTTGTTTGTCCGACGGAAATCATTGCGTTCAGCGATCGCGCAAAAGACTTCGAAGCATTGGACGTTCAGATCCTTGGTGTTTCGATCGACAGCCATTTCACGCACCTTGCCTGGACCAACACAGCCCGTGATCAAGGCGGTATCGGCAAGACGGAATATCCTCTCGTTGCTGATTTGAATAAACAGATCTCTCGCGACTACGACGTTTTGCTTGACGGCGGCGTTGCATTGCGTGGACTGTTCTTGATCGACAAGGATGGCGTTGTGCGTCACCAAGTGATCAACGACCTTCCGCTCGGCCGCAGCGTTGATGAGGCACTGCGGATGGTCAAGGCGCTGCAGCATTTCGAAAAGAACGGTGAAGTTTGTCCTGCCAATTGGCAAGAAGGCAGCCGAACGATCAAGCCTGGCGTTGACGAAAGCAAAGAATTCTTTAACGCCGAATACGCCAAGTAGCACGGATCCTTCCGAGCGACGAGGTGTTTACTCCCTTGCGAAAGTAACAAACCATGTGGACACGATTTCCCGCGGACGATCCAACGGACGGACTCGTGCAATGGGTGTCCGACCACGGCGGCGACAATCGGTCGACATGGTGCGTTGATGCAAGAGGCGGATCGCGCGGCATCAGCTTGCTGCGCGGTTCGATCGACGGGGCGGACTCAAGTGCCCGCGATTCGTACTTCTCGTTCCAGCCGGTTGGTCGAGATTCGTTGCCGGTCTTGGCCGAGCAATTTATTCGTGGTGATGAATTGCATCTGTGGTATCCGCAGCGCGAGGGAAGTTTCGCGCTGCGTTTGATGCTGCAACCGATCCTGGCAAACGAAGATTTCTTTGTTTTGGAAGCGGTACTGTCGATCGAGACCGATCTACTGGACTCACATCCGATGATCGATGTCGTTGTTCCAGCGATCGATGTCAAGAGATTCGCTTCCGATGGTGCGACCGCGTCCGAGGGCGTTTCGCCCATCTCGGTATGTCGACAACAAGACGACTGTGTGGCGACGCTGTTGGGACCGCACGATCGTCCGTTCACCCGAGATCAGAGCGGCGTCGGTCACTTGCAGTTGCGACTATTTGGTGACTTCTTGGAAAAAGGTGTCATTCGCAAAGCACGTCCTTGGTTGGTCGTCCAGCGAGGCCAAACCGAGATGGACGCGTCTGGACTTTCCCAGCGGTGGAACGAATTGAGCGAGAGTCCGCTGCCACTCACTCCCTAGAGGCGCTTGGGTTCCCTGAAGGACCGTGGATAGCTTCTGCCGTCCAGGATAGCTTCTGCCATCCTGGGATGGGCGGCCTTTTCACGCAAGCGCGTGTTGGGGGGGATCTCATTTTCAGATGGCGCTATCGCGTATCGATTGCACTGAATTTGCGGTCTGCGACGCTTCTTTGATGCATTTGGCAAATCTGTCTGGCTAAATGTGCACATCCGCTCGGCATTTGCTTTTGTCGGTTGCGGTGTTTGCGTAGACTATAAGGGCCCAGTCACGAAGATTACGCGGACGTTTTTCGACCGCGACAGATCGCCTATCAGGACGCGGCTTCCGCACTGCCGGCTCGTCTCGCGGACCGCAACGGCAAAAGGCTTGATACTCATGCGTTTCTCATCATCAACGCGCCCAGCGTCGCTGGCCCGCGGATGCCGCGATTGCATCGCGACATGGGGAACCGGTCCGCGAATAGCCTGGATCATCATCGCATCAATCGGGTGCATTGCATCGGCCAATCAAGCGTTTTCGCAAGGGCCGGGAACCAAACCTCCCGCGGACATCTTCGAATCGAGCGATGGCGATTCCTCGGGCAACGGTTTGCAGATGAAAGGATTCCTGTTGCTGGATGAATCCGGCGTCGAGGTCTTGGTTCCGCAGATGACCTATGAACGTTGGCACGAACTGGAATCAGGTGTCGATGGTCCGCAGCAGGCCTACGTTTTTCGATCGTTAGAAGTCGACGGCGTTGCCGAGAATGGCCGCGCGGAATTGGAAGTCACGCTTCGGTTCTCTGTTGACATCAGCGACGGCCGCAGCGTTCCGATTCCGTTAAGGATGGGCAACTTTCATTGTCTCAGCCCACCGGACGTCAGCGGTGTCGATGACCATAGCATGACAGTGGCTCCTGACAACGGCGGTTACGTCTTATGGGTTCGCGCCGACAAACCGCGCGAGGCGACCTTGCGTATGAAGGTTGCGGCGCGTGTGGATGATGGCACGATGAACGCGCTGCAGTTTCGGCTGCCTAACGTTCCGTCCTCGGTACAGTTGACCGTTGCCGGCGAGAATTTGAGCACCGGGATCGTGGGTCGCGGTGACGAAGTGCTGCAGACGAAAAAATCAACGGGCGGCAAATCGCAGCTGGTCGTGGAAAGTGGCGGTGGGACGTTTATGTTGCGCTGGGGCGGGCAGCGTCGACAAGACGATACGACACCCCAGTTGGAAGTCGACAGTGACATCGACGTCCGCTGGATCTCGCCCGAAGATCAACCGACCGCTTCGGTCACGTTGACTGTCAGAAACTTGCGTGGTCCCGTTTCACAATTTGACGTGATTTTTCCCGCAGGTTCGGTACTGTTGGATTCGCCGATTTTGGAATCCAGTGGGCGGTACCTCGACGTCGCAACGTTGCCGAGTACGGACCAAACATTACCGCTGCGTTTTACGATTCCCGAAGAAGAACAAAAGCAACGTATCGATTTGAAATTGGAATTGCAGCTTGCCAATCGAGATGCATCCGCCAGCACGCCGCTTTCGCTTCAATTACCGGACGTCATCGGTGCAATCCGGCAACGGGGCGAGGTCCACATACGAATCGGCAATGATTATCGACTTCGCTGGCTGTCGCGGCAGTGGATTCAAAGTGTCGTCAACGCAAATGTGGAAGACACCACATCGAACCGCCGATATTCCTTTCGGTACGACCGGGGCGGACTTAGTTTGCCAATCTATTTGGCGGCCAAGCAACGACAAGTCCGCTTGGTCAGCAACGCCAGTATCGTGTTATCGGACTCGTTGGCGATGTTGGATCTGACCGTCAACGCGTCGGGCCAGGCGTTCGACGGTCGCGGCTTGAATATGGATATGAAGGGCTGGCAGCTGCGCAGTGTCGAAGATATCGAAACGGGCGAAGAGCTAGAGTATTTCAAGACAGATGAGTACCACGAGATTGAAATGAACTCGGGTGGCGCCGACGAATCGGCGCCCGTGCGAATCGTTGCCGAACGCGATTTGAAATCCGGCGAGACCGAATTGTCGCTGCCGCTGCCTTCGATTGTGAAAGTGGATGAGAATCAAGTCGTGCAAACATCGACCGTGGTGGTCCGAAGCATCGGACGGTCTGCCTTTGTGATCGACATGCCCAAGTCGACGGGCCTGGACCGGCTCGGTGACACGCCGGATTTCGGTCCGATTGAGCCGAACATCCATCGTTTTCAAGTGCTGCCAGCCGATGCCGCTGCGGTGATCGTGGGCAATATGGTTCCGCAGACGCCTCGGATCGACTTGGCCTGCACTGCGTCAATCCAGTTGGATGCCGGCGAAATGCGAACAATGGTCGATTGGACGATGACAAGTCTGTTCGATTTAGAAGGACGACTACCCATTGACCTTCCCGACGTTCCCAGACGCGGAACCAACTCGAGTTCGTTGACGGATGCGGTTGAGTCCGAAGTCGATCATGATTTGGCCAGCGACTGGATGGTGACAGTCAACGATTCAGCCGCGGTGCTTAGGCACATCGAGGGCTCGCGGTACGACCTCGTCTCAGACCGACTGGCCGATGGAACAGTGTCAATACGCTGGTGGAACAGCCGCGCGGTTTTGGATCAATCCGCTAGCGAGTCACTGCACTGGGCTGTGCTGCCGCGTCCTACGGTGGCGGACGTGTCCATGCAGAACGCGACCCGGGTCACCTTGATTGGAAACCAACAGGCCGAACTTCTGGGCGCGGGTGGACGTACCGAATTTATGTTCGAATCGCTGCCCCGTGACCCGATTCGAGTGCGAATGGTGCCTCGCAGCGAATTGTTGCGCAACCTGTCGGTGCGCCGCGCTGTCCTGCGAACCGCGATCGGTCGCAACGTTCGATATGAACAATTGATCGCTTCGGTCAAAGGCGGCGAGACGATGGACGTGAGTTTGGTACCTGGAACGGGCGACGTCAAAGTCGAAGCCTTCGTCGATCAGGAACCGGCAGCCGTCCGGCGCGACAATAACGTGTTACGAATCGCTTTGCCGATTGACAATGAATCGCATACGGTCGACCTGCAGTTGTGGTTTCAGCAGACGCCCGCCGGTTGGTTCGACCAAGTCAAACCAAGCATTAGTGTTCCCGTGGGTGTCGGCCGAGCTTATTGGCAAATCGTCGTGCCGTCCGATGCACATGTGGTGTGGTCGGCACCGACGCTGGGGCGTGCCATGAATTGGCAACTGGACGGTTGGCGATTGGCCAGGCTGCCGATTCGCGACGATCAAGAACTGACGGACTGGGTCGGCATTTCTCAAACGCGGTCAATGCCTTCGGGTAACCGATATCTCTATTTCGGAACCGATTCCAGCGGTTTTATTGCAACAACATCGACACGCGGGCAGCTCTGGGCGATGGTCGCTGCGATTGTGTTGGCAATCGCGGCACTGCTGTCGTACGTGCCGAGAACGCGGCATCCCTTGACCGCGGTTGTTGCCGCGGTGGCTTTGTCGGGACTGATCGCGGTGGCGCCCGACGCGGCGGTATTGGCAGGACAGCTGGCAATGGTCGCGTTGGTCTTGGTCGTTGTGATGATGTCGATTCGCGTAATGATGGTGCCGCGACAAAGCAATCGGGTCTTTCGTCACGGCCGTGGTGTCGACCCTTCAACGCGGACGATCAAGCCGGTATCACGTCGGCGAGAGTCACATGTTTCGATGACCGAAACGATTCAATCTCCGATGTCGGATTCTGCTTCTCGCGTTCGTCAAACCGATCGCAGCGCTGCGGAGCGGACAGCAGGTGTTGCGGCCGAAAGTGCTCCGTCTGATGGCAGCGGCAGGATTCCGCCGACGACCGAGGTGCGATCATGATCCGGTTTCCGCGCGGTCTTGCGGCGGCGGACACAGATTTATCGCACGCTTGGCATCTTTCGCCGACTCGGTGGCACGCACGAGGCACCAAGCTGTCTTTTTCTTCTGCTCTGATTGCATTGCTATTGGTGACAGCAGGCTGGTCGACGGTTGCAATCGGACAAGACAAGGACGAACCGGCCAAGATCGCGGAGGCTGCCGATACCAAGGAAGACGCGACCAAAGACTTAGAGGCTGCTACGCAAAGGAAAGCGGACAAGCCAGTCGCGGCAAATCAGTCGGACCCTGACACAAAACAAGACAAGGCGGTATCGAAGCGATTAGCGGTAAAGCAGGTCAGCAGCTCATCTGTTGGCCGACTTCCGGTCAGTACCGCGGACGGTCGCCCGCTCTTGCCGATCGGGGTTTTTCATTCACAGCTGGCCGAGGTGGTTCCAAAGAGCTTTCGGCCCGTTGCGATCCAGCAACTCAGCGAGGCCATCTCGGAATCAAAGCAGCAAGGGAACAGCGATCTGGCAAGCCGTATCCGCTCGTCGTTCTACGATGTCCGGCTGAAAGATGACACACTTGTATGTGACCAAAGCGTGCTGGAACTGCAAACGCAGCAGCAAGGCGTCGTCCGCCATCCACTCGGCCGCGTGAACCTTGCGATTCGGCAACCACGGATACTGGCCGGTGCAACAACAAGCTTATCGTCGGACGCACGTTTAGAGTCGGACGAGGATGGCGCGTTGACTGCCGTTTTCGATGGCCGATCTTCGGAAGGACATGCTTCGCTTAGATTCCGTTGGTCGTTACGCGGACGGCCTTTCGGAATGGGCCGCGAATACACGCTTCGGCTGCCGAGGTCACCGCAGACAAGAATCGTCCTTTCGGTGCCGTCGGACATTTCGCTTGAAACGCTTGACGGAGTCTTGCGTCGACACCCCGACCCGCCACCTGATGCTGATGTTTCGACACGGTCCAGCGACGCGAATTGGTACGTTTTGGATGCCGGCGGACTTTCGACGATTCGGCTTCGGACGCGGCGATCGACGGACATCGATGGGATGGATTTGGTGACCGTTCGGCAGTCGAGTATTTCCTATGCCATCGATTCGACCGGCGTAAACTGGACCCACCGGATGCGGATCCAAGTCCCGCAGACGCGAGTTCTGCCGGCGCTCCGTATCGAGCACGGTGTCGTGACCTCGGTGCGTGTCGACTCGATTGAAACGTCGTTCCGGCGACGCGACCGCCAAGGGGATGGCCAGGGCGTTGCACAGTTTGTCGAGATTCCCATGACGTTAAGTAGTGTCCGCGATGATGCATCGTTGGCACTAACCATCGAGGGAAACTGCACGTGGCAATCCGACGGATGGCTGAATCTGCCGTTGCCGCGGTGGGACGCTGATGAGGTCAGTCAGACGCAGGTGATCGATCAAGCCGCGCTCGTTGTCGCCAGTCCGCTGCGCGTCGTGTCGTGGGAACTGCCCGACGACTGGACTCAGCAAGTCGAAGTTGAGTCACAGGATCGGTCGACCGTTTTTCGCGCAAGCGGACCGCCAATCGCCTCGATACCGCGAGGCATTCGGTCGATCGCAAAATTGAGCAGCGAGAAACCACCGGCAGCGAAAAAGAAGAATCGATCCAAGTTGCCGTCGAACCAGGAACGCGGACGATCGGTTTGGTCACGCGTCCGATTGGCTGATCAGCCCGGGGAATTGAAATCCGATGCGACGTTGCGGCTAGAGGTCTCTAAGAACGCGACGGAAGTTGACCGAGGGTTGAATGCGTCGATGTGGTTATCGATGAATCTCGACGGCAATCGTATTGATCCTATTTTGTTCCGAGTTCAACCCGGGTGGACTTTGCTGTCTTTAAGTGTTCCCAGGTCGGGCCGAATGATCGAGTCGCCCCGCGTGAACAATGCGAATCGAACGTTTCGGTTTTGGCCTGACTTAGAGGATTTTGATGGGGACACGATCTTGGTTCGGGCGACCGGGCGACGCCGGATACCGAGTACCGACGAGCACACGTCCATTCCGGCTTCGTGGTTTTTGCGCGCCGATGGACTGCTGGGAACGCTCGATGCGGTCGCGGTGCCGCCTAGCGACCTGACCTGGACGGCGGACGCCTGTCTCGCGCGAGACCGCATCGCAGTATCAGAAATCGAACCCGAGAAACGTTCGCGGTTGTCATCCGTCCCGACGGGGGCGTTGGCGTTCCGGTTGAACAACGGAGTCACTCCGGCGTTGGACCTGGAACCCGTCGGAGTCGCGTTTCACGTAGCGACCAATTTCGATTTGCAGATAGATGGCGATGAAGTGGTGGAAACGTTCTCCGTTTCGGCAAGTTCGCCTCCTGTTTTGCCCAGCGATTTGTCCATCCTGACCGGTGATACCAACGGGCGCGGGGCCTATCGTTGGTTTTTGCGAGACAAAGATAATCTGGGGCCGCTTTCGTTACCGGTGTCCGATGTGATTGAAAGTGATTCCGATTCCGAAGAAAGCGTATTGGTTCGCTTAGGTGATCGCGACATCGGCGGGCGAAGCCTGGTTGGTCAGCGTCGCTATCGGTTAACCGGTCAGATGATGATCGATTTACCATCCGTAACGGGCGCCGTTCGACAAGACGCGACTGCGATCATCGGCGAAGGGCTAAGCGTATCGGGGCTGGGGCCTACCGTCATCAAAGTTCCGCCTCCCCAATCACCATCCAGGTCGGCAAATTCCACTGCCGACGTCACGATCGATGCATCGACCGACGATTCGGTTTCACCTAACCAACCAGACGGCCCATCCACGTCGCGGGACAACGACTTGTCGGAGATCAGCGATTCTCGTTCGCACACCAAACTACGTTATGATCCGGCGACCCGACCGACGATTCTGGTCGAAGCAAGCCACGCACCGAGCGACGCAAATATTGTCTGGCATTCCAACCTGACCGTCACCGCATCTAGCAGCGGTTCCGACGTGGTTCAAGCGGACCTCGACGTATCAATGTCTCAGCGGCTGGTCATTGCCCACGATGCGGACTTGATTCTGGTGTCCATCACTCGCGATGGTCAAAACGTTGATCTGAACAGTATTCCCACGCGGCCCATTCGATTGGCGTCCAGCTCGAAACGCGAAAAGATTCGCTTGGTGTGGAGTCGTAGCCATCACGGCTCTCGCTGGCTCCGTCGCGTGCGAATTCCAGAGGTGGTGGCGCGAGCGGTCGTGCTAAAATCCACGACCAGCGTTGTGCCGGCGACGGATTCGTTCTCTCCCGCATCGTTGCTGCGATATGATGATGACGAACCGATATCGTCTTCCGAGATTCCGGCAAAACCGGGCCAATCAATCTTATTGATGCCTCGGAACTTGACGTTGGCCACGGGCTGGCTGATCGCGACACTCGTGTTTGCGGCAAGCTGGTTTGCGGCAAGACGCGATCCGTTGTTCTTGATGCCGCCATTGGTACTTTTTGCTTCGCTGGCATTCTTGTGGTGGCCTTGGCAAGCGGCCATCATGGGTTGGTTGATAGTCCCGACAATCACTGCCGGACTGCTGGCGACGTCAATGGCTTGGTGGACGGACGATGCGGATGTTCCGAGCGGCCAAGATGAAAAAAGTTTCCGGGCCCGTTCTGCAGACGATTCGCAAGAGTTTTCAGTCGTCGGCGGTGGGTCGGCGCGGAAGACACCCGCTGTGAATTTGATCCGAATTTTTTGGATAGCGCTGATCGGTGCGTTTGCGGCTGGAATTGCCTTCCCGCGATTTGTCAAAGCCCAGGACGGGACGACGGTTGCCAGGTCGGATAAACGACCGTTTGATGTTCTGGTGCCCCTCACTGGCGAAGGCGCGGTCGTCGGTGACAAGGTTTACGTTCCGTTCGAGCTTTACGAGGAATTGTTTCCTGCCGTCGATGTTGATCGCGCGCAGTCGGCCCGGTTCGAATCAGCTGAGTACCGAGTCGATCTCTTGCAACTACGTGACGGATCGGCACGATTAGCACCGTTGGTCGAAGCGGAGTACGTGGTCAATGTCGCGGAGCGGACCACCCGATTGCGATTACCCTTTTCAGCCTTGGCGGTTCGCCGGGTGTGGTTGCGTTCGAGTGATCAAGATCGCATCGTTCGTTTCGTGCCCGACGGTGACGACGCGGTGATTGTCACGCTGCCGCCTGGTGAGGTGTTTCGCTTAAGATTGACCTTGATCCCAAAAACGACTCAAGTCTCGGTCAAGACAACGACGGCGGTTGATGTTGCTGCAGACCTGGATTTGCCTACAGAATCCAGTGAAGGCACCGCGATCTTGGCGCCAGGTTCGATCTTGAAATTGCGGCTAGCGATCCCGCCGATCGCCGAGTCACACCTGGTGATTGATGGCGACCGCGAAAACGATTTGGTAACCGTGAATGAAGCATTCGGCACGGTTCAGTCAGATCGCGGTCTGCGTCGTTGGGAAGCCGATCTTGGCCCCGTTGAACTTTTAAGTATCGACTACCAAGCAACGGAAGAGTTGCCATCGTCGAGCCCGCACGCCATGGACCGACGCTATCTGGTTAACGTGGGACGGCATCGGACATCGATCGAATGTGAAGTCGACACGGGGAAGGTATACCGATACGGCGACACGGTCCAGTTGATCACGCTAGACCCGCGAATTCCTCAGATCGCATCGAAACATTGGCAGCTGAAACACGGATACCGGCTCAGTGAATCGCGATGGTCGGTCAGCTTGGAAAAGACAACGGACGTCGAGGGCGCGATCCGATTGTTTTGGCAAATGCCAACCGTTTTGGATTCAACGGATCAGGCACAGCAAACGTCCGGGATGACTATCCCCGAAGTGCTGCCATACGTTTCCAGCAATGTCGGCGAGACTTGGATTGCCATCAACAGCGATCCGAGCATCGAGGTCAAAACCGAGATCGATAGCGAATTTGAACCGCTTTCCGACGCTCAATTCTTGAGCCGTTGGTCGGGATACTTGGGTGGGATTGGTAAGGCGTTCAGCACACTGGATGAATGCCCCACGTTGCGTGCACGGTTGAACCCGGTCGTTCAGCCCTCGGTCAAGCAACAGCATCATTTGCAAGTCACTAGCGGTGCAATTCGATTGGAATATGAGGCGGTGATTCATCCGGGCGAGAATGCCGACGCACGCCGCACGCTGCAAATTCCACCGGGAGTGAAGCTGATTAACTTGACGGTCGACGGCGAAAGTGTTGATGTCTTTCAGGCGACGTTTGCCGATGGAACGATCGGGTTGCCCGAAGGGATTTCGGGGAACAAGAAAACCGAGGTGAAGGCGTATTGCGAACTGACGAACCGCAGCGCCGGCAGGTTTCGCCGGCCCGTGATTCGCATTTCACCGGCAATGCAGACCAGTGAAACTTACACCGTCTCTCGCACTCGCAATGTTTCCGTCACGCCCCTGAATGAAGCCAACGTCGCATCTGATTTGAATGCCAAGTTTTCCGATACCTTTTTGCTCGGCGGATACATCCCTGTTAGCGAAACGAGAATCGAGGATTTTGATGTCTACAAGAAAAGCAAGTTGTCCGAGGGTGACAGCTATCTGCCAGGTTCATTCGCTTACAAAATGATTGATGCACTCTTTCCGACTGAGCAATTGATCGAATTGCAGTGGGAAGACGGGCAATGGGCCATGCATTCGGTCATTCGGTTTACCAAGGCGGTACCGGCGTTCATCGATATCCAAATCCCGACTCGGTGGTGTGATTCCCTTGAGGTTGAGCCTTCGCCGCTTTGGTCCCGCCAGCCCGCGATTGATCCGTCGAACCAAGTTGTCCGCATTTCATTAGACGCGGATCAAGTTGCGGACCAGATGCTTACGATTCGCGGAAAACTGGATGAGAACGACCAGGGACGTGTCTCGGTTCCGGAAGTCAGAGTCTTAGGCAAAGGTACTCGCCGTGTGCTGGTCTCACTGCCGCATCGTTTGACACAGGAATCGATTCGGTGGCGTACCAATGCGATGCGGTCCCAGCGTCTGCCAAAACGATTCGATACGGTCGCCAGTAAGAAAGAAGACCAACAGTATTTTCTAGCGACGAGTTCCAACTGGTCGGTTGAATTGGCGAACAATCCCAATGCGGAACTCGAGGCAATCGCACTGGCGGCCGATGTGCAACTGTTTCCCAACGATGATCGCTTGCTTGCCGCGTGTCGCTGGGACATTGTTCCCGGGGCGATGGAATCGGTTTCGATTCGGCTGCCGCGAGACGCCACGTACTTAGGCGCATGGTCGGCCGAAAACAGCGTTTCGCCCCAAGTTGTCGATGAAGCAAGCGTCGATGGACTCGCATCGCAACGAATCATTGTGCCATTGTCGTTGAGTCGCCTGCCGCAATCGGTCGAATTGCTCGTGTCTTTTCCCGAGTCAAACGTGAGACAACCGGTTCGCTTTCCTGAGTTAATCGACTTGCCAGTCAATCGGCGATGGGCCGTCCACTATGAGTCCGACGGCGTGACCACTGGGGCAAGCGAATTAGCGCCAAAGGGCTTGCCGCTGGCGTCGAAAACAGCGGGTCGAGTTCCAAGTGATCCGGCGTCCAATGCTCGTGCGCTCTCGCTCGCCCGTTCGGTTGTGAGTGCGGTCGAAAGGTCGCTCGATCTGCTCGCGGATCGACCGGCTGACGAGACCGAAACGTGGTTTCGACCATGGGCAAATCGATATCAAGCGATCGCAACTTCGCAGGGACGCAGCGTTTTGTGGTCTAAAGATCCTGACGACGTGTCCGTCGATTCGGCGAACATGACCGATCAACAAGCAGGTATAGATTCGGAAAATAATTTGGGAAACCAAGCTCTCTCTGCTCGTCGCTGGCAACAACTCGATCGAAAGATGGCGGAATACGCATCGCGATTCTTGTCGGAACCGTTCGCGGCGTCTCAAGTCAGGTTTGGTGTCGGCGATTTTCACGGTTTTCATGCCGCCAAGACGGTCGCAATGCAGCCGAACGCACCGGTGCCCGCGATTTCTCAAACAACGCTGCGGACGCAATCCGTTCGCTTGCTGATTCGTGATTTACTAACCATCGCGATGATGGTGGGTCTGATCCTGCTGTGTTGGCCGGTGCGGTTTCGATTGAGAAAATGGATCATCCACCCTGCATGTTGGCTGGCGATGATCGGAATGGTGGGACTGTTTGTCGCTCCGCGACCGGTTGCCGTGGCAATTCTGGTGGTCGCGGTTTCGCTGCCCGTGCTTTCTGATTCGTCGCGTCTGAAGTCACTTCGCGGTTAGAGATGTTGATACAATAGCGGTGCGGATGCTGTCGCCGATCAAACGCACCAGTGATGCCGCTCTCGCGTTCTTCGTTTCGACCTGATGCGAATGATTTAGCGAGACTTACCTGCCGCCACTTTGGCCCCTACCTACCTGGATCGAAACAAAATGCTTAACCGTCGTAAATTCGTAAAGTCATCGGTCGTCACCGGTGCTGTGTTGGCCTGTCCGTCGATTGTGCGTGGCAAGAATTTGAACTCTCGGTTGCAAGTCGCCGGGATCGGATGCGACGGAAAAGGCTGGGGCGATATTCGTGAAATGGCCGCGCATGAACAAACGCAGATGGTTGGGTTTTGCGATGTTGATTTGGAACGTACTGCGAAAGTACGTGAGCTGGCACCGGATGCACCCGTGGTACAGGATTACCGAGAACTGCTGTCGACGCTCGGTGACAAAGTCGATGCGGTGACCGTTTCGACGCCCGATCACATGCATGCGATCATCACCTTGGCCGCGATGCGGGCTGGGAAGCACGTGTACTGCCAAAAACCGTTAACCCACAGCGTCTGGGAGTCTCGGCAAGTTGGCGCTCAAACGAAAAAGTCGGGTGTGATCACTCGCCTGGGAAACCAAATCCATTCACACGAAGCTTACCGTACCGCCGCGGCGACCTTGCAGTCAGGAGCGATCGGTAAAATCAAGGAAGTTCATTGTTGGGCATCCGCGACCGGACACGGCAAATCGGGTCTGCTCTCGCTGCCAAAGAACCCGCCGGCTGTGCCCAGCAGCGTCGATTGGGATCTTTGGATCGGTGTCGCACCGATGCGACCCTACGGCGGATATCGTGTGTATCACCCCTGGGGCTGGCGCGATTGGCAAGACTTTGGCAATGGCGCGTTGGGCGACTTTGGCTGCCATATCATGGACCCGGTCTTCACGGGTTTAGGAATCCATCAACCGCCAACAATGATGCGTGCAATGCATTCAGGGATGAACGACCAAGTTTGGCCCGCCCAGACGACCGTCGAGTACACGTTTGCTGGAAACAGTTTGACTGCTTCGGACGAATTATCGTTGACTTGGTACGACGGCGGACGACTGCCCAGTGTGAAAGGTTCGCACATCGACGAAACGGTCGCGCTGCCGGCATCAGGATCCATGTTGATCGGCGAGAATGGAACGATGGTCATTCCTCACTTTAAGATGCCGCGTTTGTATTCGGATTCGAAAAACATCGACAGTTTGATCGTGAAAAAGGAAAGCCAGAACCACTATCACGGTTGGGTCGACGGTTGCATCAGCGGTCAGCAGCCCAGCGACGGATTCGACTATGGCGCCAACCTGACCGAGTCGGTATTGCTTGGCAACATCGCGGTGCGGTTGCAAAAAGAAAAGCTCACTTGGGATGCCGAGGCCATGCGATTCACCGACAGTGACGAAGCGAACAAATTTATCAGCCGCGATTACCGCGACGGCTGGGAAATTGAACCCGTCGCCTAACGGCGATGGGATTGTTCCATTGCTTGGCGGCGTTGTGCCCGGCACACGCCTGACATCTCTGCGTCCGACGATCAGTCGTCGGACCCTCGAAAGAGTGAAACGGAGTTGAAATACAGCAAGTAAAACACTGGCACCAACAGCAGTACCAAGAACGTCGCCAGCATCAAACCGAATGCTAAGCTGGCCGCCATCGGGATCAGCAACTGAGCTTGAAACGACTTTTCGGTCATCAGGGGTAACAATCCGGCAATCGTTGTCAGGCTGGTCAGCATGATCGGCCGGAACCGACGCTCGCCCGATTCCAGTAATGCTTGTTTGATTGCGACGCCGTCTCTAACTCGTGAATTGATAAAGTCGATCAGGACGATCGAGTCGTTGATGACGACGCCCGAAAGAGCAACCAGGCCGAACATGCTGAACAGTGTTAACGGTAAGCCTAGCACCGCGTGTCCCCAAACCGCGCCGATCATGCCGAACGGCACGATGATCAGAATCAGAATCGGTTGAATGTAGCTTTGAAACTGCAGTACAAGCAGGACATACATCGCGACAATTGCGATGCCGAATCCGACACCGAGGCTGCCGACGGAATCTTTGCTCTGTTCGCGTTGACCTTCCCATCGGACCGAAACGGCAGGATGCTGTTGCTGCAATTTCGGCACAAATGTTTTTTGCAACTCTTCGATGATCAGATCGGCATTCGCCTTGGTCTCGTCGAGATCGGCCGAGATTGTGATCGATCGCAGTTGGTCCACGCGGTTGATCTCTGAGAATCCGCGACTGAGGGTGACTTCGGCCAGTTCAGTGATCGGCCGTTCGGTGCCGTCGGGAGTTCGAATGCGTATCTCGCGAAAGTTCACCAAGCTTCGGCGCTCTTCTTCCGGATAACGCACCATCAGCTTCACTTCGTGCCGACCTCGTTGCAATCGCATCACCTCGGCACCGAAGTAAGCGTTGCGGACTGTGTTGCCAAGGTCCATCGGCGTCACGCCGGTCGCTCTCGCACTGTCTTTTACACGAAACTGATATTCCCATTTGCCGGGGCTATTGTCGTCGCTGATATCGTAGACACCGGAAAAATCTTTCAGCCGTTCTTTCGTCGCTTCGGTTGCGGCGATCAATTCGTCAACGTTTTCGGCGGGAGCCAACAGTTTGAATTCGATCGCTTTACCGCCCGGGCCGACACCGACACTGCCATAGGTCAACCGTTCGACGCCGGCAAATTCGCCTGCCTCTTTTCGCCATAATGCGAGCAGTTGATCACTATGGATGTCGCGAATTTCGGTATCAAATAGTTCAGCAAAGATCTGTCCCACATGGCTGCCCGAACCGCCGCCGCCCGTTTGATTCTGAGTGTTCGTGATCGCGCCCAGGTTGCGATAGGTGAGACGTACCGGTCCCGTCAATTCGCCGCCCGATTGCGGATAAATCGTTTCCGGTGATGTGCCTTCGGCTTCGGCCCGCTGTTTGCCGACCGCGATGCTGACCCTGCGAATTGCTTCCTCCATTCGCCGCGTCGCCGCATCGGTTTCTTCGGCCGTCGTACCATCGGGAAACGCGATGGTTGCCTGCAAAATGTTATTGTCGGATTTTGGGAACAAGACGGACGGCACGACGCCGCCGCGAATCATGCCTGCCGTGATCAAGAACATCATCAAAGCCGCGGCGATCGGCACCAGGGGAAACCTGAGGCTGTAATTGAGCACTGGCAGATAAGCGTTGTCCCTTAAGCGGATCATCCCGGCGCCGGCGCGTGTGCTGAGCCAGGTGAGCACCATTCCGATGGGCCGCAGCGGATAGATCAGCACCGACAGCAACCGAAAGAAACCCGTGTGTTTATGAGCCAGGTGACAAGGCAGAACAAAGATGCTTTCCCACAGCGAGATGATCAGCATGGCGATCACGGCAAAGGGGATCACCGCCATGAATTTTCCCATCACGCCAGAGACAAAGAACATCGGCGCGAATGCGATTACCGTCGTCGTTACGGACGCCGTGACGCTGGGCATCACTTCGGTGGTCCCGTCGATCGCGGCCTGCAGCCTTGGTTTGCCCATTTGCAAGTGCGCGTAGATATTCTCGCCGATCACAATGGCGTCATCGACAACGATACCTAATGCGACCAAGAACGAGAAAAGACTTAGCATGTTCAACGTCTGGCCGCCCCACGCCAACGCGGCGCCGGCGCCGAGGATCGAAATGGGGATGCCCAGCGCAACCCAAAACGCCAACCTCATTTCCAGAAATAGTCCAAGCACGAGGAAGACCAGCAACAGGCCTTGCGCACCGTTGCGTAACAACAGTGATAAGCGACCTCGAACTTCCGTGCTGCTATCGCCCCAGATTTCGAATCGGTAACCATCGGGAAGTTTGGTTTTGGCCGCATACTCGCGCACCGCGTCGACCATCGCCAACAAGTCTTCGCTCTTGGTGCGTTCGACGTTGACGACCATGGCCGGTTCGCCGTTGATTTCACCCGTCGATGTCACGTCGACAAACTCGTCTCGCACGTTGGCCAAGTCGCCTACGGTCAAGACGACACCGCCATCACGCGTGACCAAGGGCAGCTTTTCGATTTCTTCGCCGATGCGGCCCTTGCTTTTCGCTCGCAGCAAGACTTCCTGGCCTTCCGATTTCAGGTTGCCGCCGGGAAGTTCAATGTTGCGGGCACGAATGATTGACGCGACGCCTTCGAGAGAAAGGCCATAACTACGCAAGGTCGATTCGGCGATTTCGACATCGATCTGATAGGGACGCGATCCCATCACCGATGCGGACGAAACCGACGGCAACATCAATACTTCATCACGAACTCGCTCGGCGACGTCCCGTAATCGTATCTCGGCTTCTTTCGAGCGATCGTCCGGACCCACAATTCCAATCCGGATCGCGGCATCGCGAAACGTGATTTGCTGGATGATGGGATCTTCTGCCAGGTCCGGGAAACTTGGGATACGAGCGACCTCGCGGTCGATCTCGTTCATGACTTTTTGAACATCGCGAACATCACTGCGAAGTTCTGCCAGCACGTATCCGGATCCCTCTTGGGCAATCGACGTGACTTTTTTGATTCCATCGATGGACCGAATCGCCTCTTCGATTTTTTGACAGATCGCTTCTTCGCTGTCCCGCGGGGTGGCACCGGGATAAGGCACCGTGACCATCACCACTTCCAACTCGAACGCCGGAAATACCTCTCGGCGCATGCCGGTCAAGCAGAGCGCACCGATCAACATCAGTGCGATCATCAACACATTCATGCCAGGCGAATTCGTGATCGCCCAACTGACGAGCCGTTTCATCACTCGCTCTCCAGAACGGCTGCATCGGCATCAACCATCGATCGGCGAGTCCGCGCAGGCAACTGTCCGGAATCGATTCCGCCGATCGGCGAGACGACCACAAAGGAACCGTTGACCAACGTGCCATCACGCGATTCACATACCCACAGCTTTCGGGGGCTCGAAGATTTCAGCGACGGGTAACCATCACCGGGATAGCCTTCGACGACTAACGAATCGACGGGAATAATCGACTCGCGAACCGAAACCCGGCCGGCAACCCATCGGTCGGGATCGAAATCGTCCGCCATCGATGCATCGGAAACGGAGCCATCGGAAGCGGAGTCATCGGAAACAGCTTTGGCTTGAGCCGGCCTTGCCTTCGCATCGGCCGCGCCGGCAAGTTCGGCATTCGAGTCAGAGTTGGGCGTTGGCTCGTTCGAATCCGACGTCGGTTGCACCACATCATCCAGAACCGAATCGTCCGCTGTAAACTCCCACACACGATTGCCCGGTTTCAGCGCTTCGGCCGGAACAATGACCATCGGCGTTCGTGGTTTGATCAACAATTTGACGGTCACATACATGCCGCGCACCAAGGCCGTGCCGCCTACCGATGCGGACGACTGAGCGGTCGACCGTGGATCATCGACCAAGATACGAACCGGAACGGTTCTCGTTGTCAAATCTAATCCGATACCATCGTAGCCAACCAAGCGCCCTTCCCACTGGTGGAAATCACCTTCGCGCCCACTCATTTCAAACTCGATCAACGCCGGTGTTTCTGGCAACGAGTAACCCTTTTGCAAATCGTCCATCGTCCGTCCCTCTTGATCCAGGATCCAGTACAGCTGGTCGATGCGGACGTTGGTGGCGACTTCGACCTTGGACGTGTCTTCGATCGTAACCAGTGGGTTTCCGCGAGCGACGAATGTGTTCAAGTCCGCTTCCTCACTGACGATCACACCGTCGATCGGGGCGACAATCTCGGTGCGAGCCAAGTCGACTTCAGCAGCTTTTCGCTGGGTAGCGGCCAGCCGTTCGGACGCTTCGAGTTTCGCTCGCCGCTTTCGCAGCAGGTCCAGTTGATTTTCGGAAGTCACCAACTGTTGACGCGCCTGCAGCAAGGCTCTTGTGGCCTGATCGACTTCGCCGCGACTGGAAAATCCGCTGGGCAATGAGTTTTGTCGATTGACTTCGTTTCGCTGCAGTTCGACGTCTTCCTTGGCAAGTTCGATCAGACGCTGGACGTTGACCATTTCTTGGTCGACCTCGGACAAGGCCTCATATTCCTGTTCTTGAAGACGTGAAAGTCGCTGTACTTCGAGTTCATAGTCGGTCGCGTCTAATCGCATCAACAAGTCACCTTTGTTGACGTAACTGCCCGCTTCGCAAACTTCAGACTTGAAGACAACGCGACCGGCGACTTCGGCCGCGACGCGCGCCTCGCGATACGGCACGACGGTACCGTCGACACGCAGCTGAAGTGTGGCTCCGCTAGCGTCCAGTGATCGGATCGGCACCACGTTGACCGGCGGCAACGCTTTCATGCGGCCGGCACGCGACAAATCGGCACCGATACGCTGGTCAGGCTCGACGGACCCTAGCGCATAGACAACACCCGCACCAATCGCCAGTAATACAAGCGGAAAAACCACGTTATGTAACAGCCCGCTTTTCTTCGCGGGTACTTCGGGTCTGATCGCAACGCGCTCGACCGGTTCGTCGGGCTCGACACGCGGCGGAGATTCTGTTTCGGTCGACATAGAGTTGATTATTCGGCGTGAAGGTTTGTCGGAGTGGATTCGCTGACAGATGGTTGAGGCTGACTGTCAGCTTTGGAATCTGTTGCTAGTTGATCGAGTTTGGATTTTTGATCCATCAGTGCCGCCCGTTCCGTCGCGCAAAGCGTGACCGCAATGATGTGGCGACTAAGCGAGTCAATGTCGTAGTGCTGGGTTCGGTCTTTTTCGGGAATCAAAATATCAATCACGCCGCGACCGACGCGGTAATACAAGCACTGTCCGACGACACTGAGGGCAAGTTGCTGGTTGACGTGTGGCGGAACGTTGTCCCCCGTCAAACCATCGATCGCCCGAACCAAACGGTCGAATATGGGTCGGAACGATTCGTTGACAATCTCTTCGAATGCGGTCGTGGGATGCTGCATCTCTCGCATCAGCAGTTGCGATTCCCATCCACTGTTGTCCTTGGCCAGCATCCGCGTCAGCATGATGTGGACGAGACCAGCAAGCTCGCCGGTAGGGTCGCCGGTCTGCTCCGTTGGCGCAGGAAAACGTGATTCGCGGCGAATTCTCAGCTCGCGTATCACGTGGCGATATAAACCCATCTTGTCGCCAAAGTAATATCCGACGGACGCCAGATTGACGCCCGCCGCCCCAGAGATTTCGCGCAGCGTCGATCGGTCAAAACCTTGCTTTGCAAAGATCGGACCGGCTGCCTCGAGCAACCGCGTGCGTACGTCGTTTTGTTCGGGACTGGACGGCTCGGCCGTGCTCAAAGGATTGCTCGCGGGATTGCGCGTGAGAGAAAATCTGCAAAGATTAAACGCTTGTTTTAAACAATTGTTTAAATTCCAGCAAAGTCAACCCGCTGGGCGTCGAATTCCCGAAAACGGTAAGGAATATCGAGAAAACGATCCGCTCGTTCTCTGTGCAAGGGAGGGCGTTGCGAGAACGAGCGGATCGGGTGCCACGACCTGCTGCCGGCGTAAGGGTGATCAGCCGGGGGTCGCTTTGGTATCGGTAGGACGCGAGCGATCAAACGATGGTTTGACCCGATGGTCCATTACCGGCTTATTAGCGACGACGTGACGACTTGGCCGAAGCGACTTTCGCTTGGTGTGCCGCATGCATCCATTGGCCGACCGATTCGGCTTGTCTGCACCACGAGAGCAGTGCGTCTTTGAGTTGATCGATATGGACTTGGTCGATCTGTGTGATTGGGGCGGCAGGGGGGGCTTCTGCTTGACCGGCTGGGTCCAATGCTGCTCTGGCGATCAGCTTTTGACCGGCCGTTTCGGCGGCCGGTTCCGATAGAGGTGTCGAATCTGTTTTGCTCGCCAATGCCCCGTGGGGCAGGGCTGGCCACGCGGAGACGAGGTCTGCGGTCTGCTGCATGGCGGTGCTAGCGAGCTTTCCGAGTTGACGTCCGATTCTCTTCGCTCGAATCGAACGGCGAAACGCCGACTTGCGGTCCAGGACACATTCCAGATTCCAGATCGCATCATCAAGCAGGCAAGCGGGTTCGTCGAACCGCCCGGCGACGGCAATCGGACCTTGTTGCCGCGCGGACTCAACGTTCTTGACGATGTCAGTTTCGACGGCCATCGATAGCGTTTCGTCGGAGTCTAGGCCGCTGAGTTCCGTCCGTTCGAGAATACAGCAGGTTCCATACTGCACCGGGAATAGGTTGCGCAGAGTTGGGTCTTGGATCGCCAAGTCGAATGGCAGGATCACTTCATCGATGGTCACAATCATCGCACTGCCGCCGACAAGTCGTCGATTGATTCGCGGTGTCGATGTTGCGGCTACGTTGTCCGGTAAAGCCGCATGCGAGCCGGCGTTTTCCTCGCGACTGTCAGCCACACGTGTTTCTTTGCTGACAGTCGCGGTTTCCACCGCGAGAGCGTCCTTCGCCAAAGACGCACTCGCTTTTTGTTCCCTTTGGGGCAGATCGATCGGGCTTTGCAACGCAGGGGTATCAAGTTGCATCGATTTCACATCTTCGCGGGAGACCACGTCGAACCCGGCGTCGTCATGTGATTGCCAATCGATTGCGATCTTATCGTCGGATGCTACAAGATCATGGGATCCAAACACGACGGCGCTGGCAAGCGGTGATTCCCATTCGCTTTGGGAATCCGGCTGACCGACGAAATCGACAAAAGGAACAAAGCTGACGATTCCATAGTCAACGTCATCGTTCGCAACCAGCTCGCCCGGGGCAGCGGCGATTGCATCGGCATCGATGACGTCGGCAGTCGCGTCAGCTTCGACCACCTTCATCTCAGGGCTCTCGTTTTTCCAAGACGCAGTATCGGGAGCCGTCCAGTACTTCGTTAACGCGGCGATTTCGTCAAGCGTGCTGCAGGCGTCCGGTCCGACCATCGCAAACGGTTCGACCAGTTGTTGAACCGACACACCGACGCGAGATCCGACCGAGGCAGTGATGGTCGCAATCGCTTTGGAAAGGCCGCTTTCTTTTTCTTTATCCGCCAGTGAAGCCGTCACCTCTGGATGATCCACCGCTTCCAAATCTGACGCGATGCCGCGGTCGTCCGACTTGACCTCTCGGTCCACCTTCTTGTTTTTCTTGGCTTGAATTACGCCTTTTTCAACCGCCAGTTCGTTGTCACATACCGCGTTGGGGAATGAATCGTGGGTTCCCCATCCACACCACTGCTCGGGATGCTCGATCACCCACGATGTGTCGGTTGGCGGGATCGTCGTTTCCGACGGTGCGATCATTAACACCGAAGCTCCGAAACGATCGTGGTCATCGATCGTCTCGCCTGAATCGGCTTGGGCCTGCGTGCCGGTCGTCTGGGTGAGGACGAAGGCCGAAAGGGCAAAGAGACAAACAAGCGAGGCTCGGCGGTGCCGGCACAATAACGGCTGGTTCATCATGGAGAATCCTCCTGAATTCCATGTCCCCGACGAATGTCTGTCAGCGCTGCGGACTAAAAACGTCCGCGCTGGTAACAGTAGCGAATAATGGTCCGTCAGGGCCGAATATGAATGGACGCGGAAATAAATCGAAGCGGTGGCGATGTTCCCGAGGACGTTGGTCTTGTCGTGCCTTGGCGTCGCACCAGCGGTCAATGCTCGGCCAGTGCGATACAGAAGGCGTGGTTGCCGCTCGGCGATCCTGCCTTCGAGAGGCGGTTGGGCCTCGGGAACAGGGGAAAGTATCGGAAGGTTTAACGCCTACGCTTGCTCTCGTGATCAGCAAAGGCTCAAGGATTGTTGATTACCGTTCCGGTTGTGCAAACAAAAACAATGAACGACGAATTGGGCGTTTCTTCTCCTGGTCGACGCGTGATTTTGCGTCTTTCAAGCGGCAATCAATTATTTCACTCATGATCACACAGCCATTGAACGAGTGGAACGCGCCGCGGGACCGGCAGGATGAAACCATCGTGTCGTTGGGCGTGACGATGGAACTCTGTATCGACGCTCGGCAACAAGATCGCTAAAACCTAGAAGCCTGGCCATTTGAGATGGGTGTCGCTGCGAAAATAGACATCCCCAAGTTTCCAGTGCGTTTCGCGACTCGTCGCAGACCGCAAGCTGGCTCGTCACGTCGATACGTGAGGAGCCGGACTGCCTGAAATGACAACGTAGTTGACCGTTTGATCCTCCTATCGTGAATCCTTTGCTCATGTTCAGTCACGCACAACGCCCGATGGTTTTCGGCGGTTCGATCGGTGTCAATTTATGGATGGTCTTGCTCGCGGGTTGCCTTGGTTCCCTCGCACATCCAAGGCTCGTGCACGCCGACGTGTCGCTGGAATTCACCGTCGACATCGGGCCGGGCGGAGTGAGCTATCGCTGGGACGCGTTCGATCGATTTGATCCGGCTCGGATGCTCCAGTTTTTCGATGTCAGCTCGCCAACGGGCAGTTCTCTAGGAGAGAGCTTTGACAATTACATGGATTTCCGAACCGCCGTCGAAGGGGAATGGACTTTCGCAGCCGAGTTTCAAACAGACCCCTCCGAGTCATTGACGTTTGATGTTTCGGGTTTACCGATGGAGTTCCCGACGGCTCCACCGGTCGTCTTAACGCCTGTCGAGGGTGAGACGATCGCCTCGGGGCAAGCGTTTTTTCCAGTTCTTGATCCGGCGTCGATCGATCCAGCAACGATGGGTGGAAACGGTTTCCTGAGTCGCTATCGCTTGTCGGTGCAGGATGCGGTGGCATCATTTGAAACCGGCGGCACCAATGACGGATTCTTGGTCACGCTGAACCCCGGCATTTCACAAACTGATTTTGGTTTCGGCTATTCAAATGTCTTGTTCGCCGATGGTCTTGAATCGAACTTGATCGGTGATACACAGTTATTCGGAGGCATCACCTATTGGGCATCGTCGCCAACGCGGACGGTGTCGATCGTGGCAGTGCCCGAACCCAGTTCTCTGATCGCTCTGACCTTGTTGGGGATGGCCGGGACGCTTCGCCGCCGTCGATCGCGATGTTAAGCGACATCGTCGTTCAACTCGCAAACACTTTCAGCAGGAACTGCATCGAACGTGCTTCGATACCCGGGTAGTTACTTTCTCTCGGCCCGGCGATGTTTAGCACGGTCGGCTTCGTTTTGTTCAGCCAGCTTTGAGCCTGCTCGATCGCTTCGGCTAGCTTGGTGTCGGTATCGTGATCAAGACGCACCGAATGATGCTTAACTGAGTTTGTCTTACATAAACGCTGCGTCAGCAGTGTGCCGCCTTTGAGTTTTCGCTCATAGAGAATCAAGGTCGCATCGCTGTCAATCACGTTCTGTTTGGTTCGCGCGGGATAATCGGGCGAATCGGTTTCGGTCAATTCGTATCGGCTAGGGATGGTGCCGTCTTCGGAAAGTCGGCCGGCCGGGCACCAGCCGCCGTGTTCTATGCCCAGTGCGATCGCGGTATCCAGTGCACCGCGATCGACGCCGGTTTGCCCACCCGAGATGATCTTCTTAGGCAAATAGCTGCTTTTCTTTGGCCGACCGACATCGGACTTCTGTTTCTTGCTGCTCACCTCGCGGCCTCCGCTGCGTCATCACCGGACGGCCAATCGATCGCATCGATCCGGCGCTGCCATTCGGGGCCGACCGACATCTCGCGTAACCGCGATTTCCACGACTTGGGCGGATTCACCGTCCAAGACAACCGCTCTCCACGCGTTGGATGATTCACACTCAGCCGGAAACTATGAAGGCCGATCCCTTGATCAAACGGTTGGTGCGAGCTGTATTTCCGGTCACCGATAATTGCGTGGTTGCGGCTGGCGAACTGAAGCCGGATCTGGTGTTTGCGACCGGTGTCCAGTCGTACGGCGATAAGCGAACCCTCCTCATCGCTGGCAATCACTTTGTATCGAAGCTGCGCGGCACGAGCATCGGAAAGCTCGCCAGAGACGACCCGCATGCGTTTGGCATCGTCGTCCTTGCGAACAAAATCTCGCAGAATACCCTGCGGCGAACCCAACTGTCCCTCGACGATCGCCAAGTAGGTTTTCTCAGCCTTGGTTCCAGGTTTTGCGTCCGGTGAAAACTGCGGGACCAACCGTGACGCCGCCTTGCTGGTTCGGGCGAGTACCAAAACGCCGCTGGTCATTGCATCTAGCCGGCTCACGATTCCCACATAGACGTTTCCCGGCTTATTGTACCTTTGTTTGATGTATTCGGCGGCCATCTGGTGGACGGTCGTGCCGGTTTCCGAACCCATCGTGGCGATCCCGGCGGGTTTATCGACGACCAACAGATGGTTGTCTTCGTACAGAACTTTCAGTGAATTCAACGGTGATCTTCGGCGTCAAGCAGGATTCGTTAAGGGGCAGACATTCGGATCGGTATCATTGTCTGCGATCGGAGTGCCGATAGAATAGCAGGGTGCCGTTTGGGGGTGATCTGGATTCGACCGGATGACAAGAAGCGACGGCTTGCGTGTCGTGGTTGATCAGTTGGCCACGTAAAAAGCTGATCAAAACTTTAGTTGCAGATGAAAATCTTGCACTGGCCGCCTAAGAACAGGTAGCCCGGACTGAGGGGGATTGCCAGAGTCGCCCGACTGTCCGTCACAATTCTGGATCGCTTATCGTCCTGCTCGAGACGCGATGAGCTAAATAAAGATTCGAACTAGCGAACTGTGGAGCCTGTCGAGCAGCGCCGCAGGGAGCGAAACGGTTTCTTCGGAAATCATAACCGCCCGACTACACACGTAGACGGTCTCGTGGATGCATCGCGGGACGCGGGTTCAATTCCCGCCGCCTCCATCAAAAGCCACGTGAGTCTTTGGACTCATGTGGCTTTTTTCATCGATACGATTTCTCGTCGGGCTTTGCACAGAGTGCGGCCCGGGGTGCGGTGAAAAGTGTTGCTGTCCAATCTTGTTTAGGCCCGGAGTTGTTTAGGCCCGGTGTTGTTTAGGCCCGGAGTTGTTTAGGCCCGGTGTTGTTTAGGCCCGGTGTTGTTTTGGCCCGGTTCGATTCACGCACGGCGATAGCGAGACCGAATGTCGGCAACTCGTCGCTCGACATCCACTCGTGGGCACTCGCGGGCGCTTGGCGGGTTTGCCTCATGTGGCGGGCGAAGCGATTTGTTCCCCATGAAAAGAATCGAAAAATCTCGAACCAACCCTTGCATAAAACAGACAGGTCTGTATAGTTCGGGTGTGAGCAAAACAAAGACAAAGAAATCCGATGCCCGCCGGCGGATCGTTGAGACGGCCGAACGGCTTTTTTATGCCGAGGGCATCCGTGCGGTTGGGATCGATCGAATCATTGCCGAAGCGGAAGTCGCCAAGATGACGCTCTATAATCACTTCGCATCAAAAGACGAACTGATCTTGGCGGTGCTGCAGTACCGAGAAACGCAGTTTGATGCGATGATCGAAAAAGCTATCGAACGTCACATGCGTAAGGGGATGGGCAAACTGGAGGCGTTCTTTGCCGGTCTGAAAGATTGGTTCAAAGCAACGGGCTTTCGTGGATGCTCGTTCATCAATGCGCAAGTCGAGCTAGCAGACGCGACCCACCCGGCCGCAAAGTTTTCGGCGGCGCATAAGGCGAGATTCCACTTGATGCTACAAGAAATCATCCGCGAAACGGCGGGGGCAAAAGTCGCCGCCTCCATTGCCCCTGCGGTCGCGTTGATGGTGGAGGGAGCTATCGTAACCGCCGTGATGGAACGGTCGCCCCGAGCGGCGGATGTGGCGAAGAACGCTGCAATGGCGCTCGTTGAAGTGACAAAAAAGGGTTAGCAAACCGGGACAACATTTTTTTTAACGCAAGCAAGACAGACCTGTCTGTCTTGCTTGGCTTTTAACCCGAAGGAGTTTGAATTATGTCCGATGTATCGATCGACACCCAGCAACCATCAATGGTCTATGGAAATGGCCGTAGGCCTGATGCCGCAATTCCGCGGCCGGGACTTCGGCTTCGAAAGGGACATGTGGGGATTGTCGTTACCGACCCGCAAAACGATTTCCTCAGTCCGCAGGGAGTCACATGGGGCGTCGTTGGCAAGAACGTGACCGAAAACCGTACGGTTGAACATATCGGTCAATTGTTCTCGGCCGCGAAAGAGAACGACGTCCCCTTGTTCGTCAGCCCGCATTACTACTACCCCCACGACCACAAGTGGAAATTCGAGGGAGCGTTGGAACACCTGATGCACGACATCAAGATGTTCGACCGACCGGGACCGCTCGATACGACAGCATTCGATGGATCGGGGCCGGATTGGGTCGATCAGTACAAGCCGCATATCAACGACGGCGAAACCATCGTGTGCAGTCCCCATAAAGTCTACGGTCCGCAAACGAATGATCTTGTGCTGCAGCTTCGCAAGCGTGGCATCGAGCAAGTCGTGTTGGCTGGAATGTCGGCCAATTTGTGCGTCGAATCACACCTGCGAGAACTGCTTGAACAGGGCTTTGAGGTCGCCGTCGTCGGTGACGCCACCGCGGCCGCTCAAATTCCCGGCTTCGATGGCTATGAAGCGGCGATGATCAATTTCCGGTTCCTTGCCAGCGATCTGTGGAGTACCGACGAATCGATTGAGCGTCTGTTGGAACTCAAGTAGTCACGCAAACCACTTCAATCACTTTTTTAACCACCTCAGTTTGGAGAATTTACCATGTTCCCACACAATTGCACCGCGATCGTCGCGGCACTGTGCTTGCTCGGCACGTTCGGCAACCCCGCTAACGCGATACCACCGGATTCACCGCAGACGCAAGTCATGCATCGCACGGTTCGAATCGATGGGCTCGATGTGTTTTATCGCGAGGCCGGCCCAAAGGATGCGCCTGCCGTCTTGTTGCTGCACGGTTTCCCGACTTCCTCGCACATGTTTCGCAATCTGATTCCCGCCTTAGCGGACCGATTTCACGTGGTTGCACCGGATTATCCGGGTTTCGGCAACAGTTCGGCGCCATCGGTGCATGATTTCGACTATACGTTCGACAACTTGGCGAACGTGATCGACAAGTTCACAGCGAAGGTTGAACTGAATCAGTATTCGCTTTATTTGATGGACTATGGCGCGCCGGTTGGTTTCCGCTTGGCAGTCAAGCATCCTGAACGTGTCCAGTCACTGATCGTTCAGAACGGTAATGCGTACGAGGAAGGGATCGACAACGAATTTTGGAATCCGATCAAAGCGTATTGGCAGGACCGCAGCCAAGAGAACGGAGATAGCTTGCGATCATTGTTAACACTCGATGCAACCAAGTGGCAGTACACTCACGGGGTTCGTAACGTCGAAACGATTAGTCCCGATACATGGGGACACGTCCAGCCGTTGCTGAATCGCCCAGGCAATCAAGAGATCCAGTTGTCACTGTTCTATAGCTACGGCAGTAACCCGCCGCGTTACCCGCGGTGGCAGGAGTACTTCCGCCAGTACCAACCACCGACGCTAATCGTCTGGGGTAAGAACGATGCGATCTTCCCGGCCGCGGGTGCACACCCCTACAAGCGTGATCTCAAGAACTTGGAATTCCACCTGTTCGATACGGGCCACTTCGCGCTTGAAGAAGACGGTGCCGTCATTGCCACTCTCATTGAGGACTTTCTTGTCAGGGAATTGAGCAACTAACCGCCGAACTTTTATTTTTGTCATAGCAATACAGACCTGTCTGTATTTCAGGCGGCTGCGGCCCTCCCGCGGCAACCAAGCATTCTTCAGCGTGCTCGGCTTCACGAGCACGCTGCGTCTACCAAAATCAACTAGGAAATGATCATGCCATTACCCATCGAGATGCGTCCGCCGTTCACGCAGGAGTCCGCGATCGCGAAAGTTCGCGCTGCCGAGGATGCTTGGAACTCCCGCGATCCACACCGGGTGTCACTTGCCTATTCAGTTGATTCTCAATGGAGGAACCGTGGGCAGTTTGTCCAGGGACGAAATGAAATTCGAGAATTTCTGGCCGACAAGTGGTCGCGTGAGCTGGACTATCGACTTACCAAATCATTGTGGACATTTTCTGATGACCGGATCGCAGTTCGGTTTCAGTACGAATACCACAATGACCGGGGCGAGTGGTTCCGTGCCTACGGGAATGAGCTATGGGAATTTGATAAGTCCGGGCTGATGCAGCGACGGGAAGCCAGTATCAATGATGTGCCGATCGACGAACGAGATCGCAAGTTCCACTGGCCGGCACCTGGGCCTCGACCGGCGACGGATGCCGGGATCCCTACGGTGCGATAGATCAACAGTTCGATTGAAAGACGAATGGTTGACTTGAACTGACGCAAGTCTGTTTCGCATGATCGATCGATGTTTTTAACTTCTCACACCGAGGATCGCATCGACTAACGCGAAAGCGAACGCAGGGTGTGAATCACGTTCGAATACCACCGTTGACTGGCTGGCTGACTGGCTGACTGGCTGACTGGCCATCGCGGCCCTCTACAACGTGATGCTCAGTCGCCCACCGACGACGAGTGCGTTGTCGACATTGCCGCGTGCCGCGTCAATGATTTGTACGTCAGGCGTCAGGTGCATCCATGGCGTGACTTCGTAGTTATAGAAGAACTCGACACCGGCACCATAGTCGTCCAGCACAACGCCAGGAAGTTCATCACTCGTCGCGGCGTAGAACCAACCGGCTCCGAAAGTATCGTTCTCGCGCCCGGCAATCGGGCTGTCACCACCGATACCAAAGCTTAAAAACCATTCGATGGGATTTGTATCCGCGTCGGCGAATCCTGCGCGTCCGAATACGCCCCAGCCTTTGTTTGAGTCACAGCGGTTTCGCACCAACTGTTGATCGAAATTCCAGTACAAGGCCCAGGAGTCGTTGGATGTCGGCAGGGCGACATCTGGCAGGATCAGTAGTGGCGCCGACGAGAGGAGTGCGACGTCGCGATCGCTCCAGATACCACCAAACAAGTGATGTCCAGGTCTTCCGGCAAATTCAGTCGGCAATCGCAGTTCCGTAGAAAGCGTAACGCCGTCTTCGAAGATATCATCGAGATTAAACGTTGTCGCATAGTCGTTCGGATCAATCACACTGAAGGTGAAAACTGGTGTGCCTTCGGCGCCGAGCACGGTGAATCCGAAACCCCAGGTCGAGTAGGGTGTGGTACGGAACGAGATCGGGGTCGCGACCAAGCCGATGTTCATGAACTGTGTCTTCCCGCGGCCGCTTGCATACGCGTTCAAGTCACCATCAAGCGTGTCCAGTTTGCCCGCAAAGACAGCGAAGGTGGGTGACAAGAATTGCGTCAGCGTAAAGTTCGTGATGGCCGTTGTGTCGCCTTCAAAGTTCGGTGTCATTCCCGTCGTGTTCGACGGCAAAATCGCGCCGGTGTCACCGTTGACAAAATCGCCGTACTGGGACTCGACCCGCATCTTGACGAATAAACCTTGGGCACCAGCGATTTTGTCCATATCAAATGTATAGATAGAATCCTGGTGCAAACCATAGCGGAACTGTTGGTCGAGCCCTCCGGAAGTCACACCTTGAAAATATTGCGTCACATCGCCCTCGTAGCTGATGCCACACGCCGCAAGTGCGCTACGCTTGCCCAGGTAATCGCCGAGTAGCGTCGATCGCTCGCAGAGGCAATGGGAGAAGTCCGTAGACATCGCCGTCGAGTACGCATCGCAGGGTACGTCACACTGCTGGGCGTTCGCGGTCGCTGCGATACAAACCAGAGCGAGACCAAGCGTCTTCTGAAAGAACTGACAACATTTCATCGGTGATCGCCTTAGACATTCGAGATTCCGTCCTCTGCAACATCGATCGGCATTCAACTTGGCAGACTTTGTCGCAATGCGCGGCTGGCCAAACAAGAGCACACGGATGTACGGATTGTGTCAGATTTGGTGATGGCGCCGACATACTTGCTCTAGTGCACACAACCGTTGCAAGAAATCCATGGATGCCAACCAACGGTTTGCCACCGGAACCCTTGCTCAGACTCCGGATGCGACTCATTGTTACACTTGCTTGATCGCGATTCGCCCGTGGACAAGAGTTCATCGATTGAATCCCGGTGTGATGTCTATTGCCGATCCCATTTTATTGCCGAACCGGTTCTATTTCGGATCCGGGCGCAAACCGTGATCGAGTCGATCAAGCAACTCACCGAGCCCATCCAAGTTCTCTCGCAGAGTTATCGCAACGTCACGATTGGGCACGTGGCCAAGCACTCCGATGGGTCCCGTGTAACCGGAGTCGATGATTGTTTTGATCATAAATGCTTCATGGTTGCCCGAACCGATAGGCAGTATCTTGTTTTTCTTGGATTTTTCATCAACTGAATCGGGGTCGGCCATGCCATTCAGGTTGATGCACAACAGATACGGTTTCATTCGCGCTAGCGAGTCTGCAAATCGCCCGATGTGAGCGTGGCCGTGATGGAAGTTGTAAACGATTCCTACATTGTCAAAACCGCGTTGATGAAAGGCTTCACAGACAGCGACCAAATTTTCCGGTTCGCCACCCCATCCGCCGTGGTTATAAAGTCCGAACTGGAAATCAAACTTTTTCGCATCCTTGACCACTTGCAAGAGTCGGTTGACGGCCGCGGCAACACGCACCTCGTGCGAGTCGCCCCTGGGAGATGGATTGATCTTCCAAATTTGTGGTCGGATGCCATGCTTTTCAAACGAAGCGAACGCCTCGGGATGTTCATTCCACAACGCAAAGAATTCGATGCCACGACGATTGCAATGCAAAATCTCCTGTTCGAATTGCGGTGAATCTTCGCTTCGCCAGTTGTAGGCGTAACGTCCGATCCCCAGTTGCTCAAGCAAGCCCGCTCGTTGGCCAGGATCGCGGTCCACGGAGTCCCAATTATGGGCGATGCACCAGGCAACCAGATTCTCTCGCTGGAAGTTGGTCGGGACCTCACCCACGGCTGAGGTGATGCGGCCGCAGGACAGCGCAATGAACAGTAGCGGCAATACGGATGTTTTCATGGATGATTTCATGGTTGCTTATGTCTCGCTATGAATACCGATGTGCGGTTCCCGAGCGAGCCGCGCATGCCTTGCGATCGCGTCGATTGGCAAGGCATCATCGACGACCGTTTCGGTAACATTATTTTGACGCACCGATTACCAGGAATGGATCCGGTTCCCAGGAGTGGGGCCGGCCTGATTCGTCCGAACCTTATCATCCGAACGTTTAGATAGGGGGCCAGGTCGCGCCGTGTGTGGATTTCGCCGTCGTTGTACGTCATCGCAGCCGGTAAAAACCATGTGAAATGTCGTCCAGACAAGCGATTCGCACAAAAACTTGCGTCGTTGGGATATGCGAGAGAGCGGGTCGCGCCGGTGGCAAAGGCGATAGCAGGGTGGCTGCGACGGTGAATTATACAGCCCCAGTGCGGGGGGTGACGGGCGGTAGGGCCGCGTTAATCGTTGCAGTTTTCGATGTCGCAAAGTATAGTCAAACGATCTCGTTCACCCATGCTATTCATTCAGGATCTACCCCCTATGAGATCACTCTCATTTGTCGCTTTCGGTGCGCTCGTTTTCGCTTGCGTTGGGACATCTAACGGCGCGGTCGTCACATACGATGAAATCACCGATGGGATGTTCTCGACGAACAATTTGGCGCCGACAGATTTAGGCGTATTCGGCGTCGGTATCAATTCGGTCTCTGGTTCGATTTCTGACTCAAGAACCGCTAACCGGACCAGTGATTTCTTTTCGTTTGAGATCGCTCCGGGGACACAGCTCGAATCGATGTACATCAGGGAAGCGAACGTAAGTACAAATATTTCGTTTGTTGGATTGGAGGAAGGTTCCACCTTTCCTTATCTTTCGATCGATGACTTCGGAACGATCCAAAATGATTACATGGCTATTGGTGCGATGACATTTGGCGATGTGATCAGTCAGTTCCCGCTGCTGCTGTTCGACAGCAATATGCCAAGCATGCCCAATAGCAATCGACCGCTCCTCGATTTAGCGGAGCAGAACGGTGCGCCGGCGGGTGTTGAGATTCCATTAGGACCTGGTACCTACACGTTTTTCGCACAGGAATGGAATGCGACGTCGACCTACACCGTCGAATTCGGTGTTGCTGCGATCCCTGAGCCTTCGTCTTTCGCTGTACTTGCGATTGCGGGTTCGGTGACCGCAATGCGTCGACGACGTCGTCGCTAGAGCGTGCCCGGCGAACCTTGCTTGGCCGCTTTGGATCATTGATGGCCCAGCCTGCCAATGCGAGCGCAGTTCAAATTCTTACCGTAACGAGATAACCAATGTTCTATCGGCGTCTGTCGATCGCAGTCGCGATCGTTTTGTTCGTTCAAACGTCGGGCCGGGCAGAGATAAGTTCGTTATCCTTCAATGATTTCGAGGATGGCACCGTACAGAATTGGACGCGTGGCAACAGTCCAACACCGTCAAACCCGATCAATATGGCAACCGGTGGTCCTGATGGCATCGACGACAACTATTTGCACGTAGCGGCAAGCGGGATGCCTGATGTTCCCGGCGGTCGTCTGGTCGTCACGAATTCGTTGGGATTCGGTGAGGAATGGACAGGAGATTACATCGCGGCAGGGATCGTCGGATTTAGTCTCGATGTTCTGAACCTGAACGATGACGTCGACTTGTATATGAGGATGGGCTTGATGAGCGATCAGTTCGCTCAAACCGGATTCATCACGCCCAGTTTCCATCTTCCGGCTGGGTCGGGATGGACGAACATCACTTTTTCGATTCAAGAAGGCGATCTCGTCAATGACACAGGGCTCGCATACGCGGACGTTTTTCAATCGATCGAGACGATTCGAGTCTACGATAACGTGCTCGACAATAACTACACGGGCTTCATACACGGCCAGGATGTCGCTTTCGGTATCGATAACGTTCGTGCGTTGACGGCCGTTCCCGAACCGTCGACACTTGGCGTGCTGGCAATGAGCGGCCTGCTTTGGACGGCGCGTCGTCGGCGTCGATAAATCTGCTGCGAACGATTGGCTTGCGAAGTGTTTGCATGTGGTCTCGGAATCGCATCAAATACTTGTCCTTCAGCCAATTTCTACCAGCCTGGGTTCGCGTCAGATGCTCCTACGAGTCGTTTCTTGCCTCATCGCGGTCATGGTCTCTGGGGCGGCGTCGCGTGGTGCTTCCATGCGACCCAATGTCTTGTTCATTGCGGTTGATGACCTGAACGATTGGGTGGGCTGCTTGCAGACGCATCCGCAGGCAAAGACGCCCAACATTGATGCGCTGGCCGAACGCGGATGCTTGTTCACCAACGCGCATTGTCAGGGCCCGATTTGCGGGCCTTCACGCGCGTCACTGTTGTCTGGTCTGTATCCACACCAGACCGGCGTCTATCAACAGCCCTCTGGAAAAGGTTTAGAACTCGATCGTGACCATTTCCGTGGCAAGTTGCTGCCGGAATACTTTGCAGACCACGGTTACGAAACCTTAGGCGTTGGCAAGATCACTCATGGGTACTCACCTAAAATTGCGTTCGATGCTTTTGGCGGGACGTTCGATGGTTTTGGCCCGAAACCCAAAGAGCGATTTCACTATCATTTGCCGGATGTACCTTGGTCGGGCACGCAAACGGATTGGGGAATGTTTCCCGACTCCGACAAAAAAATGCCGGACCATCAAGCGGCGGACTGGGCTGTTGACCAGCTGAAACGTTCGCACCAACAGCCTTTCTTTCTGGCCGTCGGGTTTGTTCGTCCACATGTACCGTTCTATGTTCCGCAGAAATGGTTCGAGCCGTTTCCGCTTGACACGATCGTCTTGCCCGAGGTTGATCGAGGTGATTTAGCGGACGTGCCCCCGATCGGCAGACAAATCCATGAGATGCCCAAGTATCCGGACTTGCAGTACCTCAGCCGTAATGACAACGAGCAATTTCGCAGGTGCGTTCAGGCGTATCTCGCGTGCATATATTTTATGGATCACCAAGTCGGTCGGGTGATCGACGCGCTGCAGTCAAGCGAGCATGCCGACAACACAATTGTCGTCCTATTCAGTGATCACGGTTATCACTTGGGCGAAAAAAATCGCGTTTCCAAACACAGCTTGTGGGAAGAATCGACACGCATCCCGCTGGTCATTCGCAGGCCCGGTGATTCAAGTTCCCTTCGTTGCGATCGTCCGGTTGGTTTGATCGATTTGTATCCGACGCTTATCGAATTATGCGACTTGCCGCGACGATCCGACAACGCAGGTCATAGTCTCGTAACACTGCTGGATGAACCGACCGCGCCTTTTCGTCAGACGGTTATGACAACATACGCACGTAAGAACCATTCGCTGCGTGGCGACCGATTTCGGTACATTCGATACGAGGATGGAAGCGAAGAACTGTATGATCACGACGCGGATCCATACGAATGGACAAACTTGGCGAATGCGGAGGATCAGCAACAGAGATTGGCTGATTTTCGTTCGATGCTGCCTGATGACGAGTCCGAATATCATCCCGCGACCAGTTCGAGTCCAGTCAATGCCTGGTTTGCTGATCACTTGCGACGCAACGGCGTGACCAAACGTAAACGCTGACGCCGTGCGATGACGCCTCGGCAGTGGCAAGACAGATTGACAGTTTACCCGTCGATATTTGCATCACCGGTAATTTTGCCTGCGTACATCGCTACTCGGCCCAGCACATCGTCGATCAGACGCTCTTCGACGCCATTGTTTCGCATCGCTTCGGCAAGATAGGAAACGAAGGCAGAAAAGTGCTTCCGCTGGATTCCGCGACCGCTGTGAACGGCGACGAGTTCAGCCCCTGTGTACCGGATCGGCCCGTCAAGTGCTGAAGCGATGAATTCGGTATTCATGCGGTTCAGGCGGTCCATCGGTACGTTTTCGAAAAAAGGAGCCAAATCCTCATCGGCGAGGACGCCCTGGTACATATCGAAAACGATCTTCGCCAGTTTTTCCTGGCCACCAAGACGCTCGTACAAACTATTTAAATCATCTGACATTCCGACATTTCCTCCGGTGTTCGAATGTAACCCGGTTCGTAGTTCTAGGGAATTGGCTGTCACATTTTCGGGCAATTCCCAGTGGATTTGGCGGACACAGGGACATGTGGCTGTTACAGACGGACCGGCCGAGATTCAGTTAGACTAGAAGCCCCCTAGACTCCGTCGCGTCATGTCATCGTCATGTCACAGTGATGCCCGCCGAAAATAGCGACGAGTTCTGATCAGAGAAGAGGAGCTGATTCGATATGCGGAATGCGCTGACAAGCGTACTGGCTCAATCGGGACGAATGTCGATGGCTGTCATCGTCGCCATCACGTTCGATTTTGCAGACCAAGCATACGCCGACGATTTCGCGCGAGAGCCGTCGCCGCAGTCGCAGCGTTTTTTCGAATCTGAAATTCGACCGCTGCTGATCGAGCATTGTCATCAGTGTCATGCCGGCGATACCGCAGAAGGAGGCCTGCGACTCGATAGCGGGCAGGCCATACGCGAAGGGGGCGATAGTGGCCCGGTGCTTGTCGCCCACGATCCGCAATCGAGTCTGATCGTTTCGGCAATTCGATACGAGTCAATCGAGATGCCTCCCGACGAACCGCTGTCCGATGAACAGCAAGATCTTATCGCTGATTGGGTCGCAAAAGGTGCTCGGTGGTCAGATGCGTTCGAAGACGCGGTATCGGTTCAACTCGATTCGAAGCCGCAAGACTGGTGGGCAAGCCAACCGTTGGTTGCCGACGATTTCTCAGAAGCCGAAGTCAATGCGTCTTCACCCACGCGGATTGATCATGAGATCGATGTCCAGCTAAACGCCAACGGCATGAGTCGTGCCGACCCCGTCGATAGGGCACGATTGATTCGGCGACTTTCTTTCGATTTGCTCGGCATTCCTCCGACACTTCAACAGGTCGACGACTTTGTTCGCGATTGCGCCCCCGATGCGTACGAGCGTCTCGTCGATCGCATGTTTGCCAATCCTGCGTATGGCGAACGAATGGCTCGGCTTTGGTTAGACCTGGTTCGCTACGCGGAATCGGATGGATGGCGACAAGACGCGTATCGGCCGTCAGCGTATCGATACCGCCAGTGGGTCGCGGATGCGTTCAACGAAGGAATGCCCTACGACCATTTCGTCGCCATGCAGCTTGCTGGTGATGAGATTGCGCCCAACGACCCAAGTGCAAAGGTTGCCGCGGGATTCCTACGCCTTGGAATTTTCGAATACAACCAACGAGACGCAGAAGGCCAATGGCAAAACATTGTCGATGAGATCACGGACGTGACCGCAGATGTGTTTTTGGCAACCGGAATGGCCTGCGCAAAGTGTCACGACCACAAGTTTGATCCGATACCGCGCGCCGACTATTTTCGTTTGCGCAGTGTGTTTGAACCGGTCGTTTTCGTGGACCAAAAGCCAGAACGGAATGGGGCAAAGCGGCACGCCGGTGAGATCAATCAACTGCGTCAGGAATTAAAAGCCCTCGAAGGTTCGGGCATCGATGAACTGCGACAAGTGGTTGTCGAAAAATTTACGCTCGATCTGCAGGAGATGTATCGAAAGCCGACCTGGAAAAAGAACAGCTACGAACAGCAACTATCGTATCTCATCCTTCGCCAAACCAGCGAAGAAGGTCTATCGGATGCGAAGATCAAAAAGAAGCTTGGCGCGGAAGCCTTTGACCGGCGAACGCAGATTTTGGCGAGGCTTCGCGAGTTGGGCGCCGATCCGTATCCTGACCCGAACCTATTGACGGTCCAAAACGCATCCGGCGAAATAAGACTGACTCGGATCCCCGGACGGTCACAAGGTCGGCACTTCGATCCTGGCGTTCCTCAAGTTTTTGGTGGCCACGACTTGGTGACGTCTTCAATGTCATTATCTAGTTCGAAAGCGGGGCGGCGTACGGCATTGGCCCGATGGATGACATCGCCGGATAATCCGATTGCGGCTCGCGTGTTGGCGAACCGATTGTGGCAATATCACTTTGGCACCGGCCTGGTGAACAGCGCCAATGACTTCGGCAACCTCGGAACCCAACCGACGCATCCGAGACTACTGGACTATTTAGCGAAGCGTTTGCATGAGACGAAGTGGAACGTTCAGGCGGTTCAGAAAGAGATCGTTTGCAGTGCGACTTATCGCCAGTCTTCGGTTCATCCCAACGCAAGTGAATACTCTTTGATCGATGCGAGAAATCAATGGTTGTGGCGATACCCGCTGCGCCGTTTGGATGCCGAGCAGTATCGAGACACGTTGTTGCAGGCGGCCGGAACGCTAGATCGCGTCTATGGCGGCCCCAGTGTCACCGAATCGAAGAAAGCAGACGAACCACAACGGCGTGCGCTTTATCTGCAGCGGAAACGCAACGCGATGGAGCCCATGTTGCAGCTGATGGATGCCGCTGGGGGGCTTGTCTCGGCGGCCAAACGAGATGAAACAGTCACGGCACCACAGGCCTTGATGATGCTAAATAGTCCGCGCGTGAACTCGATCGCCGAACAGTTCTGTCAACGTGTGCTTCGTGATTTGGATGATCGGCGGGATCGGAATGATTCGCACGAAGAGGATGATATGCAGGTAACGCAATTTGTCCGGCACGCTCACCGGCTCGCCACCGGCGTAGAAATCGATCCAGCCATGTGTGATGAATTGGCTAGCCTGGCGGCCAAGGGCCAGGAAGGCAAAGTCGATGTTTGTCATGTGTTGCTTAATAGTAATGCCCTTCTATTTATCGAATAATTGGTCCGGTAAATCATGCAAAGCCACCTGATGGATGAATCTAGGTTGTGTCGATCGATGGGAATTCCCCACCGAGACGTAACGCGTTCGCGACGCGATTTTTTAGCCAAAGCGGGTGCCGGTTTCGGAGCTCTGGGGCTGCAAGGATTGCTTGCCAGCGACGCACTGGCCTCGGTTGCCGGGCAAGGACCATCCGCGGCTAGACTTCATCACCCAGCCAAGGCCAAGAGCGTGATTTTCTTGTTCATGGAGGGTGGTCCCAGCCAGATCGATACCTTTGACCGTAAGCCATTGATCAATAAGTTAGCCGGCCAGCCTTTGCCATCGAGTTTTCGCGAACCGTTGACGGCCATGGGCGAGAAAGGTTCGCCGATTCTTGAGTCGAAACGAAAATGGAATCGTTATGGTGAAAGTGGACTCGAAATTAGCGATTGGTTTCCTCATGTTGCCCGTCACGCGGATGATCTAGCGGTCATCCGTTCGTGCTATGGCGAAGGCATCAACCACTCCGGCGGCTGCAACTTGATGAATACCTGCAGCACGATTGCCGGCCGACCGTCGCTGGGCGCGTGGACCACGTACGGGTTAGGGCACGAGGGCAGCGATCTGCCGTCCTTTGTCGTGATGACCGACACCACCAAGCTGGCGACCAATGGCGTGCGAAGTTGGGGACCGGGTTTTCTGCCGGCAACATACCAGGGCACCTTGATCGGCAACTCCACGGGCGGCGATCCGATCGCAAATCTGAGTTCGCCTGCGGGAATCGGCGAACGTCGACAACAGCGCAAGCTGGATCTGATCCAGCGCATGAATCAATTGCATGCCGAACGGATTCCTGATGCGATGCAACTGGATGCGCGCATCCGGTCTTATGAGTTGGCGTATCGAATGCAGTCGACCGCTCCCGAAGCAGTCGATCTAACTCGCGAGACGGCCGAGACGAAATCGCTGTATGGTCTGGATGAGAAAACAACCGCACCGTATGGTCGGATTTGCTTGTTGTCACGGCGCTTGGTCGAACGTGGCGTGCCGTTCATTCAACTTTACAGCGGCACCGGCAGCGGTTGGGACGCGCACGCACGGATCGAATCGAATCATACCACGCGCTGCGGCGAAGTGGATCGTCCGATCGCAGGCTTGTTGACGGACCTCAAGCGACGCGGGTTGCTGGATCAAACGCTGGTCGTATGGGGCGGTGAATTCGGACGGACACCGATGAGTGAAAAGGGCGACGGTCGCGATCACAATCCAACCGGATTCACGATGTGGATGGCCGGTGGCGGTGTGCAAGGTGGCAAGACAATCGGTGCGACGGATGATCTCGGTTTATATGCGATCGAAAAACGGGCGCATGTGCGAGACATCCACGCAAGCATCCTGCACCTGATGGGACTCGATCGGCTAAAACTTTCTTATGATTACCAAGGTCGATTGGAGCGTCCGACGATCAACGAAGGAGCCTTCATTGACGAGTTGGTTTCTTAGCCCCGCGGCACTTGACGTCACGACCAGCGGCTAACAGAGGTGACCAGCGGCTAACAAAGGTATTGAGTCGAGCGCTTAGACGAGTTCAAGCGTCTCTTCCAATTCCATCAATATTTCGAGTCGTTCAAGTGAGTCGGTGTCACTTGAATTCAGTAAGTCCGGATTCGCTGCAAGCGACTGCGAATCGATTTCCAATCGTTCGGCGATGAAATCGATGACGAACTCGCGAAGTGATTCTGCCTCGGTGTATTCAAAGAACCTTGCCGTATCGCCGGCGGCGAGAAACCAGAGAGTGCTGTCACATTGTTTGCAGCTGTACTGACCGAATATCGAAGTCGGCTCGAGCTGGATCGTGTTGTCGCACTTCGGGCATCGATTGACGGCACTCTCAGGCGTGGTAAACGGACGATTCATGCGATTTCCTCCGCTTCGGGCACGTTGAGGTTGGCGTTAGATCGATCGAAAAGTCTGGTTTGGCGGGCATCCCACCGAACCCATTGGTAGTTTGTTTCGCCGCCTCCACAGAGCATTCTTGCCGAGTGACTTTGCATGATGCGGAGGTGTATTGGCAAAGATAATCACAAGATTAAACCCTACTCGGCGCAAGAAACAACGCTATTTGCCGACGAAAGTGGCTCCTTTTTGCTCTCCGCGGGCATATAGGTCGGATCGTTGAGACAAAGCGAATCAAGTAAGATAGGCGGGGACTCATCCACTGCTGGCACGAGAGCACCGGCGGATCGTCTCGCGGTTGCGCATGCGGTTGGTTCACCGGTTGCCCAGAAGGACCGGTGCTATCGGAAGATTCGTCAACCTAGACTGTTTCCCTCAGCGGTGCTTACCTTTGGTGGACAAACGATGGTGGTTCGGACCGAAACGGCCGATGACCATTGAACACCATGTCAACCGGCGTGTGGATGTCACCGGTTAAATGATTTGCCCAAGGATTAGGGACGATGATATGCCAACGATGGCAGCGATCACATTTCGATTCTAGGCAGTTTTTTGTACGTGGATTTGCAGGAACTCTTTGACGCTCAGCTCCCGCCCCGCAACCATTTCGTTGCGGTGATGGAACATTGGGCCAGCGAACGCGGAAACGAAACCGCCTTCGGTTTTACGGACGTCGAGTCCGTCGAGCAGAGCATCAGCTATGCGCAGCTGTGGCAGGAAGTGCAATCCCTCGCCGGACATCTGCAAGCCAGGTGTCGTATCCGTGGTGGCGACCGAGTTTTGCTGTTGTATCCACCTGGGCTCGATTTTGTGATTGGGTTCTTCGCCTGTCACGCCGCGGGGGCCATTGCGGTACCGGCCTATCCGCCACGCCGAAACCGTAAGTCGTCTCGAATTCGATCCATCGTCGTCGACGCCAATGCGCGATGGGCACTTTCGACTCAAGGTGTGGTCGATCAATTGAGCGGCGAACATTGGCACGATGATTTGGTAGGCGTCCAGCTGCTGGCAACCGATGACCCAGCTTGTCGTGACCTCGAACGTTACCGCCGACCCAAGCTCAATTCAGACAGTTTGGCGGTTCTGCAGTACACATCGGGATCGACCGGTTCGCCCAAAGGCGTCATGTTGTCCCACGGTAATCTGATTGCTAACAGCGAACTGATTCTGCATGCGTTTGAGCCTCAAGGTGCCACCGTCGGCATGTCTTGGTTGCCCACGTATCACGACATGGGTTTGGTCGGCGGCGTGCTGATGCCGCTGTTCATTGGCAAGTTGAATGTGCTGATGAGTCCGATGACGTTCTTGCAGCGTCCGGCGCGATGGCTGCAGGGAATTTCAAAACATCGCGTCACGATCAGCGGTGGCCCCAACTTCGCGTTTCAGTTATGCGTCGACAAAATCGGTGATGATGAACTCGAGGGAGTCGACCTTTCCTCGCTGCAGATTGCGTTCAACGGCGCCGAACCGATTCGAGCGGCAACGATCGATGCCTTTTCAGAACGATTCGAGAAGTTCGGATTCCGACGATCGGCATTTTTGCCTTGCTACGGCATGGCCGAGACAACACTCATCGTGACCGGCGGTCCGAAAGAGACGCGACCGGTGATGAACATGTTCGATGGTGCGGGCTTAGATAATCGCAAAGTCAAAGCGGTCGACCATGACGACGATTCCGCCCGCCGACTGGTCGGATGTGGACGCGTCTTGCCCCAAGAGAACGTGATCATTGTCGATTCACAAACGCGGCAAAAACTTGCCGGTGATCAGATCGGTGAGATTTGGGTACAGAGCCCTTCGGTCGGGCAGGGATATTATCAGCGAAAAGACGCAACGCAGCGAACGTTCGAAGCGTTCACCACCGACGGCGAAGGACCGTTTCTGCGGACCGGCGACCTGGGATTCTTGTTCGAAGATCAGCTGTATGTGTCCGGCCGATTGAAAGACATGATCATCGTTCGTGGTGTCAATCGCTATCCACAGGACATCGAAGAAACCGTGGAAAGAGCCGCCGAGGTTGTCCAGGCAGGAAGCGTTGGTGCGTTCGCTATGGAACACGATGGCCGTGAACAACTGGTCATTGTGGCCGAAACCGTGCGGCTGCGTGACATGGATTGGGACAAGCACTTGCAAGCGATCCGCCGCGCCGTCACGGCAGAGCACGAGCTGCCACCCGACGCGGTTTTCTTGGTGCGAAATAGTTCGGTCCCCAAGACCAGCAGCGGAAAGATTCAACGTCACGCTTGTCTGCATGCCGTGCGTGATGGGGATCTAAAAATCGTTGCCAAGTGGGTGCGATGGGAAGAGACCGCCGGGGCGACCACCGATGGCCAGTTGCAGCCGATGATGCAGGCCGCCGCCGCCGCGTCGCATAGCGATGAAATCGAAACCGACGACGTCAATAGCGAGATTGTCGAAGCGGTCAAGTTTCATATTCGCAACATCGCGGGGCAGCGAGCCGGTGAATTGTCATTGCGTACCAACATTGTCCTTGATCTCGGCCTGGATAGTCTCGAGCGATTAGAGATTGCCAGAAATCTGGAACGGACGTTCGGCGGACGATTCCCCGAACAAGTCTTGGATGAAATTGAAACGATCGGACAAACGGCACAGGCGATTCAGCGATACCTGCCGCCCGGCGGAGTCGCGCGCGCTCAAGCACTGATCAGCGGCGCGATAGGCAACGGGGTTGGGGCCAATGGCGAGCCGAGTACGTCCGAAGCGAATTTTGTCGCGGTTGCGGCCGAACGCCCCGTGGTTGATCCCGAATCGTCGGTGACCGAGTTCGCCGAGTATCGCCGATTGAAGGCGACGATGCAGCAGATGACGATGACCGGTGTTCCCAATCCTTACTTTACCGTCCACGAATCCATCGTCGGCGACACGACCATCATCGATGGTAAGGAGTTGGTCAGTTTTGCAAGTTACAACTACTTGGGATTAAGCGGCCATCCGAATGTTACCAATGCGGCGATCGATGCGTTACAGCGATACGGCAGCAGTGTGTCGGCAAGCCGTCTGGTGTCAGGTGAAAAGCCGATTCACGGTGAACTGGAATCCGAAATTGCCCGATGGATCGGCGTCGATGATTCCATTCTGATGGTCGGCGGTCACGCGACGAACGAAACAACGATCGGCCACTTGGTCGGCAGCGGTGATTTGATTTTGCACGACGCGTTGGCGCACAACAGTATCGTGCAAGGTGCTTTGCTGTCGGGCGCGCGTCGCCGACCCTTTCCGCACAACGACTACGAGGCCCTTGATCAAGTCTTGCGTGAAGTCCGATCTGAGTACCGGCGGGTCCTTGTGGCGATTGAAGGCGTCTATAGCATGGACGGCGACTTCGCCGATGTCCCGAAATTCATCGAAGTCAAACAGCGGCATCAGGCCATGTTGATGGTCGATGAAGCACATTCGTTCGGCACGATGGGGAACACCGGACGTGGAATGGCCGAACATTTTTCGCTGGACGCACGCGAGGTTGATATCTGGATGGGCACGCTGAGCAAGAGTGCGGCGTCCTGCGGCGGTTATATTGCTGGCAGCAAAGAATTGATTGAATTGCTACGGTACACCGCGCCTGGTTTTGTTTTTAGCGTCGGAATGCCACCCGCTCAGGTGGGCGCGGCGCTCGCCGCGATACGTACTCTCGATCGCGAGCCCGAGCGAGTTGAACGTCTGCGAGAACGCAGTCGCCTGTTCTTAGAACTTTGTCACGATGCCGGTCTTGATACCGGCGAAAGTTCTGGGACGCCAGTGGTTCCTGTGATCACCGGAAATTCGATGGTCGCACTGCGTTTGTCGAATCGTCTGAAAGCGGACGGTATTAATGTACAGCCGATTCTGTACCCCGCTGTGGATGAGTCGGCAGCGCGATTGCGGTTCTTCATCACTAGCGAACACAGCGAAGATCAGATCCGCAATGCGGTTGAACGGACAGCAGCACACTTATCCGAATTGGGGTTTCATCCAAGTGCAGCCGCAAACGGCTAGTTTCATTGTACACAACGTCACGCTGCAAGCGGCAAACGATCCACGGCAATAACGCTGTCGATTGGCGGCGAACCCAATTCGGGTGTGATTGGTGCGCAATGTACCCCAAACTGACAAACTTCGATGTACGCCAAAGTGAATCGTGATCGTCGTTTGCCCTTGCGATCCCGTTAGTCCGCTTTAGAATAGAATTCTGTACTCATTAGCTGCTTGGTGCACGACTGTCGAGCGTCAAGCGTGACAACCAACCAGCCCCTAGCTCAAAGGAGAAGACTTTGCTTACCGAGGCGACTGTCGAAGAAATGTTTCGTAAGATGATGGGCGATCCCAAGCGTACCGAGGAAACTTTTGAAAAGGCAGAAGACTTGTTGGAGGATGAGCTTCGTCCTGAGAGCCCCTTGCGGCATCGATTGAGTGTTGAGCTTGACGAGTTGCGTACGTTGGCTGCGAAAGATTAGACGCCCGCTTGTCAAAGCGATCCGATCAACACTGCTCCGATCAAGATTGCTCCGGCCAACACTGCGTTGCATGACGCGAGCGTTGG